>LSQX01309717.1_pt1 | contig 48728 bp, 52 predicted proteins | sample 654561 | NCBI WGS metagenome assembly LSQX01 (sample SAMN04489861, study PRJNA283612) | anaerobic digester metagenome | isolation source: 4 biogas reactors fed with cattle manure at either 37C or 55C with and... | place: Denmark: Kongens Lyngby | collected 2014
CCTAGTCGGCCTGGATCGTCGCGAGGACATCCCGCATCCGGCCGGACCGTCCGCGAGTTGGGTACGGAGACCATCGATCGCGTGATCGAGGCTCTCGGCGATCACGGCGAAATGGCGCTGGTCGGCGCCGATCAGTTCGCGAGGGTCAGGGCTGCGGGGAATTTTCTCCCGAGCCGGGGCGACACTCGCCCGCTGAGGCTTTATTCACGCGCATCCCAGCGACTGACCGGCGGGACCACGTCTGCTGCCAGAAGCAGTGAATCTGCGGTGACCAGCGTGAGGGACTCCTGGTGTGCTTGGGCCAGCAACAACCGGTCGAAGGGATCGCGATGCGGCAATCCCGACACATTCCGAACGTTCCATGTGTGGATCGGGGTGACCGACAACCATTCCAGGCCGCTGCGCTCGACCAGATCAGGAAGGTCGACAGGCGCGGTGATCTTGCCGAGTTCCTGCTTGATGGCAATCTCCCACAGGCTCGCCGACGACATGAAGACGCGAGGCTGGCGTTGCAGCCAGTCTCGCGTCCGCCCACCCAAACGAGGAGAATCCTCCAGCAACCAGAGCACCACGTGGGTGTCGAGGAGGGCGGTCATGCGTCCTCGAACAGATCCTGAACCTCAGGCCTCGGCTCATCGAAAGCGTCGGGGTCATAGCTCAGTCGATCGCCGGCAAGCCCGAACACCAGATCGGCGCGGACGTGTGGCACCAGGTCGGCCACCGGCTTGCCGGCCCGGGCGATCGTGATCCGCTCACCGGCCTCGACGCGCTCGAGCAGGCGTGACAATGACGTCTTCGCCTCGTGCACATTCACCGTGTGTCCCATGCGCACATATTAGTCCGACTTGGCTAAGTCCACCAGATTCTCCCTGGGTCAACGGCGCCCCAGCGCCGAGGTCGGCAACACGATCCGGGCGGTGGTACCCACATCACGACCGGACAGAAGCGTGAGCGATCCGCCGTGGCCCTGCACGATCCGGTCCACCGCGGCCATGAACAGATTGTTGAACAGCAGCAGGAACATCATCGGCAGGAACAACGCGACCGCAACACCGGTCCACCACGGCCAGACCCGCTTGGTGCCCAGCACCCCGACGGCGATCAGGCCGACAAAGATGGGCACGACTGCGAGCAGGAAGAGCCGGATCGGAGGCTCCGACCCGACCACGGGCACGGCGACCATGGTCAAGCCGCCGACGCCGAGTCCGAAGGGCGCGAGGCACGATCCTGCGCAAGCCGGCATCCGGGATCGCACCCAGGCGGCCGTGGCGGCGTACGAACTCGGTCTGGTCCGCCCCGGAGACAAGCGTGATCGGTGACGCAGGTCATGAATGACCTCCAGTCCCATGGAACGGTGCTACACCGACTCCACGGTCGACCGATGCAGGGCCGGCTTCAGGCGATCGGCGAACAGTTGCGCGACGAGCTCACCCCGGCTGGACGCTCCGCACTTGCGCAGGATTGCTTTGACGTGATCACGCACGGTGTGCGGGGACAGGCTCAGCTCGGCGGCGATATCGATGCTGGAGAGCCCCCGGGCGAGATAGCGCACAATGTCGCACTCCCGGTCGGTCAAACCGAACGACGCCATGGTCATGGAGAACAGATCCGCGCTGCTGGCGGGCTCAATCACCACGGCCACGGTTCCGTCAGCGGCATCGGTGCGCGCGGCCCGGACCCGGAACCAGCGGCCGTCGATATCCCGCACTCGGGACTCGACATGGCGACCAGCCAGATTGAACCGGGCTTGGGTGATCAGCGCCCGCAGCACCCCCGGGCCGAGCGCGTCCGGGGCGGACACCCACTCGACCGCTCGCAGGCTGTCGAGCAAGGCCCGGCCTTCCATCGTCGCCTGGGTGATGTGGTAGTCGCGGTCGAACAGCACGCACGCGGTCGAACTCGACCGCAGGGATTCGCTGCGTACGATGGCCGAGCGAAGGGCACGAGCAATGAACCGGGCGAGTTGGCGCACCTCCCCCACCTCGACAGCGTCGAACGGACCATCCGCGCCTCCCCGGACCAGGCTGACCACCCCCCAGGCACTCGATCCGAGGATGAACACCGCACGCAGTTCATCGGCAGCACCCAACGGGGCATAGATCGTGGCATAGACCGGCGATCGCATCAGGTCACCATCGGTCGCTTCCCACAGCGTGCCCACCGGATCGTGGCTGCGGGCCAGATCGGTGAATTTCAGATAGCCCGGCAGGGTGAGCTCGGCCTCCCAGAAGGGCACGCAGGCGCTCTCATCGAAACCCTCGATCACAGCGGAGACCGGGAGGATGGTGTCCGGATCGACGCCCATCATCGCCGCCCAGCTGAATGTCGTGACGTCGTGCAGCGCGGCCAGCGCGGCGCGCAGCACCGCGGCGCTGTCCACCCCTGCATCGGTAACGGCCAGGATCCGGTCCCGGGCAGTGGTGAAACGCGAGATGGTCATGGTTCACGGTACGCCCGGATGGGATCCCCAGCCCATCCCCAACTTGAGGGAAAACCAGCCTCGGTCTCGGGATTTCGAAGGCGTACGCCGCGCCCGACCGTGGAGACATGACCGAATCCACACGTTCCCGTTATCTGACTTCGAATGATGCCGAGTACGCCGCAGCGCACGCGTCCTGGAATCTCGCCTATCAGCACCGACCGGCCGTCGTGGCCCAACCCAGCACCGTCGACGAGGTCGCCGACGCGGTCCGCTACGCCGGGCAACGCGGCCTCAAGGTCGGCATCCAGGTGACCGGTCACGGGCCGTGTGCACTGGGCGACGACACAGCACTGCTGCTGTCGCTGCGCAAGCTGAACCGCTTCTCGATCAATCCCGAGCGCGCGGAGGTCACCCTGGGCGGAGGCGTTCGATGGGACGACCTGCTCGGCGCGGCCCAGGACCATGGTCTGGCCCCGTTGCTCGGCTCGGCACCGCACATCGGCGCGGTCGGCTATACCCTCGGCGGCGGCTTCGGCTGGCTCGCACGCCAGCACGGGTTGGCGGTGGACCGGGTGCGATCCCTGACTGTCGTTCTCGCCGACGGGTCGGTCGTGACCGCCTCGCCCACCGAACATCCCGACCTGTTCTGGGCCCTGTGCGGCGCGGGCGCGGGCAGCCTCGGCGTCGTCGTGGAGATGACGATGGGCCTGGTACCGGTCCGCGAGGTGTACGCCGGCAACCTGCTCTATCCGGCCGATGCCACAGTCGAGGTCTTCGGTTTCTGGCGGGAGTGGGTCCGCGGAATCGACTCCGCGATGACCAGTTCCCTGAACATCATGGCGTTCCCCGACCTGGAGATCGTGCCGCCGCCACTGCGTGGTGAGACCTTCACGATCGTGCGCGGCTGTCACTGTGGTGACCAGGCCGAGGGCGCGGCCCTGGTGGACCGGGTACGCGCGTGGCGGGCCCCGATCGCGGACCTGTTCGGACCGATGCCGTTCCGGGAGATGGCGGTGATCTCCCAGGATCCGGTCGATCCGCTGCCGGCCACCAGTTCGGGCCGCTGGCTATCCGACGCCGACTCCGCCACGGTCGAGGCGATGGTGGACTTCGTCGGCGGTGGCGGACTGTTCGCCGAACTTCGCCACTCCGGAGGGACGGTGCGACGGCCGAACCCGGCGGTGAGTTATGCCGCCCGGGATGCGGAGTTCGTCCTTGACGCCGTGGCCGTGACCCCGACCTCGGAGGCAGTGGCGGCAGCCTTCGGAGCACTCGATCAGCTGATGGCCGCGACCGAACCCCACCACGCGGCCCTCCCTGCGTACCTCAATTTCGTCACTCTGGACGAGCGTCGCAAGCTCGCCCGGAAAGCGTTCGGGGCGGCGGACCTGCAGCGGTTGGCCGCGGTGAAGCGAGACGTCGATCCAGGTGGATTGTTCGGCTACGGGGTCCTCGAGTAGGGGCAGCCAGTTGACGAACAGGACGGTCACCAGCACGGCACCCACGATCCCGCTCAGTCAGTGGCAAAAGGATTGCGAACCGTCACGCCCCGAATGGACGCACCATCGCTCAAGTCCTCAGTGAAAACGGTGTCGCACGCGGCCAGGCTTGCCGCCTCGATGATCATGGCGTCCCACATCGAGATCTGGTGACCGATCGAGGTCTCGGCAGCACGAACCACGAGTTCGGCATCGGCGGAGATGACCTCGAGTTCCGCCAGGGTCGCGAGCGCCTGCATCGCGACGGCGGGCGGCATGGGCGGAGAGAACTTCCGCGTCACGACGGCGTACCACTCCAGCAGGACCTGCGTGCTGATCACGGCGTCGGGTCGCTGCCTCATCAACTCGCGGGCGATTGCCTGCTTCTCGGGCTCGTCGTTGTCGAAGGCATACACCACCACATTGGTGTCGAGGAAGTCAGCCACGGTGCAACTCGTCGCGCGTCCACTTCCGCCCACCGGATCCCGTCCCGTAGCGGGAGCCCTCGGCGACAGCAAGCACGCGCGCCATCCGGTCCTCCGCGTCGCCAGCATCGGCGTAACGGCGCAAAGCCTCAGCAAGATAGGCGTTGACCGACTCATCCCGCTGCAATGCACGAAGCCTCGCGCGCTTCAGAGTCGCGTCATCAACGCTGATGGTCAGATTTGCCATGGAATCAGTGTAACACTGAAGTCGTGCTACACGACCCGCGAGCTGGTTCGCGGGTCAGCCCTCAACGGAAGTTCTCGGACCAGCGTCGAGGATTCGTCCCGCACCGACTTGATCTGCCTCAAGGAACGAACCGGCCGATCTTCATAGCTTGGAGTCATCAAGGCATCAAGCACATGAAGAGGAGTTCCACATGAGCACCACGACCACCAAGAAGACCACCCTCCGCGCCGAGGGGTTCTCCTGCCCGTCCTGCGTGGCCAAGATCGAAAAGCAGGTGGGCCGCCTGAAGGGTGTCGAGTCGGTGAAGGTCCACTTCGCCACCGCCCGCATCGAGGTCGTCCACGACCCGGCCCTGGCCAGCGTCGACGAGCTGGTGGCCGCGGTCAGGAAGGCCGGCTACAAGGCCACTCCCTCGGCCTTCTGACCCACCCTTTCGACCCCGCCTTGTCAAAAACCGCATTCACAGGGGGGTCCGTCGAGATAGTCCCCGCGGATCCCCTCCTGGATGCGGTTTGTGACCGGACGCCCGAGCATCACCCCCACACCCCCAATGCACACTCGAACCTGAAAGGCAGAACCATGAACAAGGTCCAGACGTGGCTGCACAGCCACTGGGCCGTCCCCACGATCTCGGGGCTGTTGATCCTGGCCTCGCTCACCGCGAGCCGGGCCCTCGACGCCACTCTCTGGGGCGACATCCTGATGATCGCCGCCGCCGTCGTGGCCGGCACCCCGGTCGTCCTCAAGGCCGTCCGCGCCCTGACCGCCAAGGTGATCGGCATCGACCTGCTCGTCTCCGTCGCGGCGATCGGCGCGATCCTCGTCCGCAACTATTGGGAGGCCGCCGCGGTGACCTTCCTGTTCGCCATCGGCCACGCGCTCGAATCGGCGACCCTCAACAAGACCCGCTCCGCGCTCGCCGAGTTGATCGCGGTCGCACCCGACACCGCCATCGTGCTGCGCGATGGCGAACAGGTCGAGATCTCTGCCGGCGAGGTCATTCCCGGCGAGACGGTGCTGGTCAAGAACGGCACCAAGGTGCCCGTCGACGGCGTGGTCTCCGGCGGCACCGGCGCGCTCGATGAAGCGTCGATCACCGGCGAGTCCATCCCGGTCGAGAAGGTCGCGGGCGACAAGGTCTTCGCGGGGACGATCGCCACCGGCGGTTTCCTGCAGGTGACCGCGACAGGCGTCGGAGCCGACACGACGCTGGCGCGCATCATCCACCGCGTCGAGGAGGCCCAGGACGCCAAGGCCAGGACCCAGGCGTTCATGGACCGGTTCTCGAAGTGGTACACCCCCGCCATCATCGTCCTCGCCCTCGTCGTCGGCCTGATCACCCGTGACGTCGTGCTCGCCCTGACCCTGCTCGTCATCGGCTGCCCCGGCGCGCTCGTCATCTCCATCCCCGTCTCGATCGTGGCCGGCATCGGCCGCGGGGCCCGCGACGGCATCCTGATCAAGGGCGGCGAGTTCCTGGAGACGTCCGCAAAGATCAACGCGGTCGCACTGGACAAGACCGGCACCCTCACCGAGGGCCGGCCGCAGCTGACCGACGTGATCGCGCTCGACCCGGGGTTCTCCGAGGACGACGTCCTGCGCCTGGCCGCCCGCGCCGAGGCCGGCTCCGAGCATCCGCTCGCCCGTCCGATCGTGGAGGCCGCCGCCGACCGCGGATGGGGCGCGCCCGGCCTGCCCGACCACACCGAGCCCGTTCCGGGCAAGGGCATCGTCGCGACGATCGACGGTCAGCGCATCGCCGTCGGCAACATGGCGCTCATCCGGACGGAGCAGCGTGACCGGTCTCTCGGTGACGCCGGCGCCACCGCGGCGGTGGCGGAACTGGCGGCAGCGGGGCGTACTCCCATGGTCGTCGCCCGCGACGGACACGTCATCGGGGTCGTCGCGGTCGCCGACCGGATCCGTCACGACGCCGCCGAGATGGTCCGGCGCCTCCACGCGGCCGGGGTCGAGAAAGTCGTCATGCTGACCGGTGACATCGAGCCGGTCGCGCGCGCGGTGGCCGCCCAGGTCGGTGTGGATGAGGTCCGCGCCGGCCTGCTGCCCGAGGACAAGCTCGAAGCGGTGGCGGAGTTGCGGCGGCAGGGATACACGGTCGCCATGGTCGGCGACGGCGTGAACGACGCCCCGGCCCTGGCGACGGCGGACATCGGCGTCGCGATGGGTGCCGCCGGCACCGGCGTGGCGATCGAGACCGCGGACATCGCGCTCATGAAGGACAATCTCCTGAAGCTGCCCGAGGCGGTGTCGCTCGCCCGCCGCACGGTCAACAACATGCGGCAGAACATCACGGTCGCGCTCGTGACGGTCGCCGCCCTGCTGGCCGGCGTTCTGTTCGGCGGTGTCACGATGGCCATCGGCATGCTGGTCCATGAGGCGTCGGTGCTCGTCGTGATCGTCAACGCGATGCGGCTCCTGCGCCGCCGCAAGGACAAGAAGGAAGCAGCGGTCGCGGAGGCCGGCGTACCCACGCCCGACGCCCGCGTCACCCAGCGCGCCTGATCCCCAGCCTGACCCCCGCACGATCGAAGCGGGGGTCAGGCATGAATCCACAACAGAGGAACTGAAATGTCACGTGTTTATGTGTTCAAGGACTACGGCGGCCCGGAGACCGAGGCCCTGCTCGATCGGCCGATCCCGCAACCGGGACGCGGCGAGATTCTCGTCGAGGTGAAGGCCGCCGGCGTGAATCCGGTGGACTGGAAGATCCGCGAGGGCCAGCTCGGCCGCAGCCCGAACCGCGCGTTGCCGGCTCCGATGGGTCGTGAGGTCGCCGGGGTCGTGGCTGCGATCGGGACCGATGTCGAGGAGTTCCGGGTCGACGACGAGGTCCTCGGGCCGGTCGCCCCCGGCCAGGGCGGCTTCGCGGACCACGCCCTGTTGCGGGCTTCCGATGCGGTCACGAAGCCGGCGGAGCTCTCGTTCGAGATCGCCGCGACGATCGCAGTGGCGGGGACGACGGCGTACGACCTCACCCACGCCATCGACCTCGAACCCGGCGCCACGGTGCTGGTCCTCGGTGCCGGTGGTGGGGTCGGCTCGCTGGCGACCGAGATCGGCCGGGTGCACCAATTCAGAGTGATCGGGGTCGCCTCCGAGCGGAAGCGGGAGTTGATCGAGTCGCTGGGTGCGGAGTTCGTACGCTCGGGCGTCGGCGTCGCGGAAACCGTCAGGGAACTGGCCCCCGACGGCGTGGATCTGATCGTCGATCTCGTCGGCGGCGAGGCGCTTCGCGCGGTCGCCCCGCTGGCGAAGTCACCCGACCACATCTTCTCGGCACCGGATCCGGAGACGGCCGAGGAGCTGGGCGGGTCCGGTCGGCCCAACGATCCGGAGTCGCTGCGGAGGATCACGGAGGTCATCGGATACGGGGCGATCACGCCGCGGATCTCGGCGACCTATCCACTGGCGGCCGCACGGGAGGCGTTGGCGTACGTCGAATCCGGGCACGCGACCGGCAAGGTCGTGATCATTCCCTGACCGGGAAACACACGATTGGCCAAGGCTATGGCGTTGATCAATCCGAATGTCCCGGGGGGTCATTGTCCGGGAAGAGAGCTGCCTCATAGGCTCGGAACTGCCAACGATGTCAACCAATCTCGAAAATGGGGAGTCTTCAATGACCCAGCCAGAGGATTATCAGCAGGCACCGACACCCAGTGAAGCCGCCGCGTTGCAGCGCAAGCTGACCACGACGCCCGACGAGAATCACGGCACGTGCCCCGTGACGCACATGACCACGAATGCCGGTGCCCCGGTGCCGGACAACCAGAACAGCCTCACCGCGGGTCCGCGCGGGCCACTGCTCTCCCAGGACGTCTGGCTGCACGAGAAGCTGGGCAACTTCGTTCGTGAGGTCATCCCCGAACGCCGGATGCACGCGAAGGGCTGGGGGGCGTACGGGACCTTCACCGTCACCCACGACATCACCAAGTACACGCGGGCCAAGATCTTCAGCGAGGTCGGCAAGCAGACCGAGATGTTCGCGCGGTTCACCACGGTCGCCGGTGAGCGCGGCGCGGCCGACGCCGAGCGGGACATTCGCGGGTTCGCGCTGAAGTTCTATACCGAAGAAGGCAACTGGGACATGGTCGGTAACAACACGCCGGTCTTCTTCATCCGCGACTCCAAGAAGTTCCCCGACCTCAACAAGGCCGTGAAGCGCGAGCCGCGCACGAATCTGCGCAGCCCAACGTACAACTTCGACTGGTGGTCGCTGCTGCCCGAGTCACTGCTCCAGGTGTCGATCATCATGAGCGACCGTGGCATCCCGCGCTCGTTCCGGCACATGAACGGGTTCAGCTCGCACACCTACAGCTTCTGGAACGAGGCCGGTGAGCGGTATTGGATGAAGCTCCACTTCATCACCCAACAGGGCATCGAGGATCTGACGGATGCGCAGGCCGAGGTGCTCGTCGGCAAGGATCGCGAGAGCCACGGCCGGGACCTGTCGGAGGCGATCGAGCGCGGCGAGTTCCCGAAGTGGAAGATGTACGCGCAGATCATGCCCGAGATGGAAGCGGAGACCTATCGCATCCATCCGTTCGACCTGACCAAGGTCTGGCCCAAGAGCGACTATCCGCTGCACGAGATCGGTGAGTTCGAGCTCAACCGGAACCCGGAGAACTTCTTCGCCGAGGTCGAGCAGGTCGCGTTCGCGCCGAGCAACCTGGTGCCCGGCATCGGCGCTTCCCCGGACCGGATGCTCCAGTCGCGGCTGTTCAACTATGCGGACGCACAGCGCTATCGCCTGGGCACGAACTTCCACCAGATCCCGGTCAACTCGGCGCGCTGCCCGGTCAACAGCAATCACCGCGACGGCACCGGCCGGGTGGACGGCAACTACGGCAGCCTGCCCCACTATGAGCCCAACAGCTACGGCCAGTGGCAGGAGCAGCCGGAGTTCCGCGAGCCACCGCTGCGGATCCGTGGCGACGCGGATTTCTGGAACTTCCGGGAGAACGACGACGACTACTTCAGCCAGCCGGGCGCGTTCTTCCGGTCGATGAACGATGAGCAGAAGCAGCGTCTGTTCGACAACACCGCACGCGCCATGGACGACGCCCCGGACTTCATCAAGGAGCGTCACGTGGCCAACTGCACCAAGGCCGATCCGGCCTATGGCGCGGGGGTGAAGGCTGCGCTGGAGGCGTACGCCGCCGCCGAGCACGACATGTTCACCCCGCCCGAGGTCGAGAAGGAGTTCCCCAAGAACTCCCCCGGAGCAGAGGACATCGAACTCTGAGCCGGGACTGATCGCATGTCCTGACGGGCGGTCCCCAGCCTCGGGGGCCGCCCGTTTCGCCTCCTCGCCCCTCGCCCCACGGGTGAGCGAACGGAAAACGCCGCCCACCTCGAAGGTGAGCGGCGCTCCGTGCTCGGGCGTACCCGAAAAGATCAGGCGTGCCCGTCAGCCTTGCCCGTCCCGGGCTGGACGGTCCAACTGGGCGGCTCGTCCTTGCCGGACTCCTCGTCCGCCTCGGCATCCTCAGCGGTGGCCTGGACAATTCCCTGCGCGTGGTGCACCGGCGCATAGACGGCATAAAGCTTCATCGGCTCGTCACCGGTGTTGATCACGTCGTGCCACACACCGGCGGGAACCTGGATCGACCAGTCATCCTCGACGTCCTGCTGGAAGTCGAGATTGTCCTTGGACGGACCCATGACACAGCGGCCCTTGCCTGCTTCCAGCCGCAGGAACTGATCGGTCTCGGGGTGGACCTCAAGACCGATCGAGGCACCCACCGGGATCGACATGAGGGTGACCTGGAGGTATTTCCCGGTCCACACCGTCGTCCGATAGTTGCCGTTGTCGACCGTTGCCTTCTCGATGTCGAAGACATTGGGCTTGGGTCCCGGATCGTTGATGTCCATATCGTTCGCTCCTGTCTCTGCTCTTCGCGCCGGCTTCGTTTGCCCCAGGCTTGGGACAGACGGTGTCAGTCAATAGCAGTTGAGCAGATCACGTCAGTGGTCGCGGAGCGACGGCGGCACATAGCCCGGGATGTCCTTGCGATTCCGCTCGAAAGCCTCGGCGAACCGCCGCTTGAGTCTGGCCATTTCTTCGCTGCTGACCTTGCGCATGGATTTCCCTTCCGCAATCGGCCCCGAAGGGCCGTGTCGATCACCACCAGCCGACCTGAAAGGTCACAGAACTTGCCAGGCAGTTGGTTGGGAAGGAGCCACACTATTCAAGTGACATACCCCATGGGGCATCATTGCTTGCAACCATGCTAACAGGCCCATCCAAGAAATTCAGCCCCCCAGCCGCGGGAAGGCGCACCCTCTAGTCCTTCTTGCCACCCTTCTTGACAGCCTTGGACCGCTGCTTGGCCGCCTTCTTCACGTTCTTGGCAGCCTTCTTGGCATCCATCTTCGCCGACTTCCGAGCCTTTGCATCAGCCTTCCTGGACTTGGCGTCCTTCTTTGCCGCCTTGGACTGCTTCTTGGCCAGCTTCGCGTCCCTCTCGGCGTTTTTCTTGGCCTGCTTGGCGGCCTTCTTGCCGTCCTTCTTCAGCTCCTTGGCGAGCTTCCCCTCGGCCTTCTTCACCGGATACTCCTTCGTATCGACATGTCCATGAGCTTTCGAGTTAACCAGCACACCCACGAGAGGTCAATGCTTCGTTGCCGATTCCTTGCGCGGAAGACTGGCGGGCTAGCGTGGCCGACATGGCACGCGTCTTCATCACCGGATCAACCGACGGGCTGGGGCGCAACGCAGCCCTTGAACTGCTCGCCGCGGGACACGACGTCATTGTCCACGCCCGTTCCCATGAACGCCTCCAGGCCGTGGCCGATCTGCGGGAGCGGGGCGCTTCGGGAGTCGTCGGGGACCTTTCCGATCTCACTGCAACCCGGGAGCTCGCGGAGCAGGTCGGCACCCTCGGTCCCCTTGATGCCGTCATCCACAACGCCGGAGCAGGTGTCGGGTCGGGTGGAATCCTGCTGCCGGTGAACGTGGTCGCACCCTATGTGTTGACTGCCGCCCTCGACCGACCGGGCCGACTCATCTATCTCAGCAGCGGCATGCACTACGACGGTTCCGCCCGGCTCGACGGCCTGGACTGGTCGGGGACGACGGCAACCGCCAACTATTCCGACACCAAGCTCCTGGTGACCACTCTGTGCATGGCGATCGCGCACCGGTGGCCGGACGTGCTGAGCAATGCGGTGGATCCCGGCTGGGTGCCCACCCGGATGGGCGGGCCGAATGCCACCGACAATCTCGACCTGGGTCACGCAACGCAAACCTGGCTGGCGGTCAGCACCGACCCCGAGGCGCTCACATCGGGCGGCTATTGGCATCATCGACAGCAGCAGGACCCCCACCCGGCCGCCCGGGATCCGGCCTTCCAGGGCAAGCTGCTGGAGGCACTGGCCAAACACACAGGCGTACCACTGTTGTGACCCCGCCCAGCCCAGCAGAACCATGGGCGGCGGGCCCAGTCTGCAGCCGGCCGGCGGACCTCAGTGCGGGTGGACGGCAGACCAGTGGTACGCGCGAGTTCCGTTCACGGTCACGATCGCCTGCGCCTGCGGGGCGAGGTCGATGCGGACGGACATCCGGTCATGGTCACCCGTCACGTCATAGCTGATCCACTCGTCCTGCTTGCCCGTGACTGCGAGACGCCCTCGGGTTATCCAGGCATTGCGGCGCCGCACGCCGATGAGGTCCCGATAGTGGCGTAACAGCCATTCCCCGTTGGGCGCCAAGTCCTCGGGGGTCGGTGGCAGCGGCGGGCGGACCGGCGCATCCGCCCACTGCCCCTCGACCTTCTCACCCCGGAAGCCCTGCTCATCGCCGTAGTAGACACTCGGCATCCCCGGCACCGTCAGCAGAATCACCGCCGCCAGCGCGGCCCCCACGTCACCCACTTTGCTGGCAATCCGATCCACGTCGTGGTTGCCGATGAAGGTCTGCATGACCAGCTCGCGCGAGAATTCCTCATGGCGCTCCAGCGCCCAGGCAAGCTCCCACATGTTGCTGTCGTTGAGTGAACTCCAGATCGCCTTCCACAACTCATACTGGGTGATCGAGTCGAGCGACGCAGCCCGTCCGAACTCCGCATAGTCCCCGTGGATGACCTCGCCGATGAAGATTGCGTCGGGGTACGCACCACGGACGCGGCCGATCACCGTGGTCCAGAATTCTGCCGGGACGGCGTACGCGACATCCAGTCTCCAGCCCGCCGCACCGCGACCGAGCCAGTGGAGCATCACGTCGACGACCAGGGCCGCGACCTTCGGATCGGAATGATCCAGCAACGCCAAATCCCCGTGCCCCTCCCAGGGCACGGGTTTCCCGTCCCGCCCGCGGACCATGCCGCCCAGGGAGTCCTCCACCAGCGGGTGCAGCACACCCAGGTGGTTGAACACTCCGTCGAGCACGATCGCCAGACCTCGGCGATGACACTCCCCCACGAAGTGCTCCCAATCAGCGTCGTCACCGAGTCGTCCGTCCAGCCGGAAATGGTCGACCGTGTCATAGCCGTGGGTCGTGGACTCGAAGACCGGCCCGAGCAGCAGACCGGAACAACCGAGTTCGATCGCATAGTCCAGCCACCCGTCCAGCTTCCGCAGCCGGTGCCCGAAGTCCTCGCCCGGAAAGTGCAGGACGCGCCGACCATGGATCGGGGCGTCGACGGCCCCCAGCGGATAGACGTGCCACCAGATGGCGTGATCGAGCAGGGACACGGAGACCTCCTGACGAGCCGGTCTCCCTACGTTATCCCGCCTCCGTCAGCGGCCGGTCAGACCATCCGGGTCGGTTCCGAACATGTCCCGGTACGCCTTTCGGTACGCCGGCACCCCCACGAAACCCCACCGCCGGACGATGGCCAGGGCGGCCACCTCGTCCGGCTCACCAGCACGCAGTTCGGCATGGGCGGCCTCGAGGCGAACTCTCCGGACGTACCCCTGCGGCGACACCCCGAACGCTCGCAGAAATGCCGTCCGCAGGTCCGTGGTGCCCGCCCGTGCAGTGGACGCAATATCGCTGTCGGCGAGTGGCAGGGACGCGTACTCCTCAATGAACGCCACCGCCCGATCCAGCGCGCGGACGGGCACTGACCGCTGGGGCAGAGGACGCGCCATCGTCATCGTGGAGTTGGGGAAGACCCGGAGCAGCGTGGTGGACAGGAGTCGGATCATCTCGTCCAGCAGAAGGGTGGGCAGCGAATCGTCGGCCAGGCCGACCACGTCCAGGACATAACGAGTGGTGTCCACCCACAGCTTTCCCCGCGCCGTGGAGACGGGGCGGGCGGAGAAGAACTCCAGTCGCTCCGTCGAACCCGTACGCTCCGTCGCGATCAGCTGGGCGGAATCACGTGGAATCTGCACGAGGCGATAGGTGGAGTCGACCCCATAGGACTCATAGGGCGCACCGGGGGTGCACAGCAACGCGTCCCCCGGGACAACACGCGCATCCTCGGCCGCAGTGCTCAACGACGCGCGACCGCCCGCCACCACACTGGCGAGCAGCCGGTCCTCACAGTCGTCCACGGTCGCGTGATAGCCCACGCCGCGCCAATGGGTCGTGCCCACGTTGAGGTCACCGACGGTGGCCGATTCGATCCGGCTGCGGGCGCGGCCCCTGTCGGAAATTTCCAGCCGTGGCTTGTGGTCGAGATGGAGACTGTTGATCAGGTGCGTCACCTGATCTATGTCGTGCGTATCGACAATCAGTCGCTCCAACGACACTGTGCTCATGTTCGATGCATACCCAAGGAGTAGGCTCTCAGACAAGCCGGCGCCCGCTCCACCCGGGCACTTTCCGGACGAACAAGGGAATGGACGGGCTATGTGCGCGGAGCTCACCCCCAAGCTGCGCCGCGTGCATTTCACAAGCGCCGACACGGATGAGGCCGAGGCCTTCCTGACCGAACTCCGGCGGACTCCGGTCCGCCTCACCGGCCTGCTCCCGGGACGCCCGCTCCGGCACCACGTGGTCTCCACCCCTGAGGTGGCGTTCAGCAAGGTCGACTATCCACCCCTGCTCGAGGTCAACATCGAGCCACTGCCGTCGGTCGTGGTCGTCGAGGTGCTGTCCGGGCAGATGGAACGCCAGACGCGCGGCGAAAGCACGGTATTCCCGACGGGCTCGCTGAGCCTGTTCGCCCGCCCGGCAGAGGCCATCCGCTCCATCGCCAGGGACGCAAGCATCCGCTCCACGACCATCAACGCCGCGGCGCTGTCCACCCTGGTGTCCGGTCCCGCGGGCGATCCACTCATCTTCACCGATCGCGACCCCGTCTCCGCCTCGGCCGCAACCGTCTGGCAACGCACCGCAGCCTATGTCCGGCGGCTGCTGGCGAACCCCGAGATCGACATCCAGCCGCTGGTCATGGACGCCGCGATCCGCGTGTTGGCCGCCGCCACGATCAGCACTTTTCCCAACACGTGGCCCCAGAGTCCCGGCGCGCTGGATCGGCGCGATGCCCATCCGGCCGTGTTGCGGCGAGCGATCTCGTTCATCGAAACCAACCCGGCCGAGCCGATCACGGTGACACAGATTGCCGAGGCCGCTGGCGCGGCGGCCCGCGCCGTCCAGATCGCCTTCCGTCGCCACCTCGACACGACGCCGATGGCCTACCTGCGTCGAGTCCGGCTGGCCGGGGCCCACGAGGAGCTCCTGGCTCGCGATCCGCAAACCACCACAGTTGCCGAGATCGCCGCCCAGTGGGGTTTCCCGGATCAGAGCCGGTTCACCGGCGCCTATCGGTCAAGTTACGGGTGTACGCCGGGCCAAACCCTTCGAGGTGACACCGCGCCCTGAGCCTGAGCTGGTGTCCCGGAACCTGCGTTGTCAGCTCAGCCGGTGAAACGGGCCGCGTGCAGGGCCCGCACCCGCTCGGCCAGTCGCGGCTCGGGTCCGTCGTGGGGTACGCCGGGTGCCACCACACCGATCGGCAGCATCGCCACCGGGCCGGATGTGGCACCGAACTCCGTCAACCAGTCAGCCAGTTGGGCGGACGACGACGCATAGACGATTCGCCCCAGTCCCACCCACGCATGCGCGGCCGCACACATCGGGCAGTGCTCACCGGACGTATAGACCGTGGCCGCGGCGCGCTCCTCCGGGCTCAGATGCTCGGCGGCCCAGCGGGCGAGGGCGAACTCCGGATGCTGGGTCCGGTCGCCACCGGAGACCCGGTTGTGGTCCTCGGCCAGCACGGTCCCGTCGCCAGCAACGAGCACAGACCCGAACGGCTCGTCACCGATGGCCAGCGCAGCCTCGGCCAGCTCGACCGCCCGTTGCAGGTGCGCAAACTCCTCGTCGGACAAAGCCAGTGAATCGGTCATGAGTGCCCTCTCCGTCGTGGTCGGGTACGCCGTCACCCTAGCGACGGCACCAAGCTGCCGAGTGCCACCAGGATTGGCGGCCAGATGCATGCACGGCCGGCAAAACCCCCAGTCGCGAGAGTCCGCCCCGATCTGGGTGCCAACTTTGGTCTGACCAACCTGTTTGAGCGCTGCTCAGACGCCCTGCGTCGGGCCCTCGGTGTTGATCAGGACCACGACCGCGTCAGCGGGGAGCTCGAACGCCTCATCGGCGAGCGCGGCCCGGAGACCGGCGAGCGTGGCCGCCCCGCACGGGCCCGTGGCGATCCCCTCCTCGTCGAGCTCGACCAGCGCCGCCCTGACCTGGTCGTCGATCACCGCCACGGCCGCGTCGCACCCATCGCGCAGGACGGGCCACGCCGACGCCGAGGGCGTCGCACAGTTCAGTCCCGCGAGGATCGTGGTGCCGGTGCGGACGGAGGTCAGCTCCCCGGCGGTCAGGCTGGCCAGCACACAGGCGGCGCCCTCCGGCTCCACGGTGAGCACCGTGGGCCGGACCCGGTCGCCGGGCTGGCGATAGTGCCGCACGACGGCTTCCGCGAGTGAGCCGACCCCGACGGGCACGGCGATCAGATCCGGGGCCCGACCCAGTTCCTCGTCGATCTCCAACAGCAGCGTGCGATAGCCGGCGACGATCCAGGCCGGGACTTCGGCGTACCCCTCCCACGCCGTGTCCTGCACCAACTCCCGTCCCGGGCCGGCGGCCGCGTACTCACGTGCCGTCTCGACCGCATCGTCATACCGCCCCTCAACCTTGATGACCCAGGCACCCTCGCCCGCGATCAGGTCGACCGTCCGGCGCGAGGCGTTGTCGGGGACGAAGATGATGGCGGGTACGCCGAAGTGGCGCGCCATGCGAGCGACTGCCCGGCCGTGGTTCCCTTCGGTGGCGGTGACGAGCGCCGCTCCCGGATGCCGGTCCTGCACCTGGTGACAGGCCCAGGAGGCGCCCAGGATCTTGAACGCCGGCAGGCCGAGTCGTTGGGACTCGTCCTTGACCCAGACCTCGGCCACTCCCAACTCGGTGGCGAGCCCGGGGGCCGGTCGCAGCGGCGTGGGGCGATAGTCCGGCAGGGTCCGATGGAAGTCACGCGCGTCACCGGCGGCGGGTTCGGCGGTCCACTGTCGGGCCCGGGGTGCGAAATGCGGGAAAACCATTGCGTCATCGTGGCAGATCGAGCGAACGCGCCGCTCTCCACCACCCTTGACACGTGACTTTTTAGTCACCTATCGTTGAGGTCATGGACGACGACCTCGTGTTCAAGGCGCTGGCGGACTCAACCCGCCGGTTGCTCCTGGACGCGCTTTTCGAGCGGGACGGCCGCTCGCTCGCGGAGCTGGAAGCAGTGGTCGCCGCCCATGACATCGAGATGACCCGGTTCGGGGTGGCGAAACATTTGCGCCTGCTCGAGTCCGCCGGGCTCGTCAACTCCCGCAAACAGGGGCGGGAGAAGCTGCACCACCTCAACCCGGTGCCGATCCGAGCCATCCACGAGCGATGGATCGGACGGTTCCTGGACGATGACGAGACGATGGCCCGCCGCGCCACCGAGCGAGCGGTCATCGCCTCAAGCCTGCTCGACCTCCAACGCCGCCTCGACGGTGGCCAGACCCATCCTCCGACAAACCCACCCGAAGAGAGGCCACGGCCATGAGCAACGACAACGTGCAGATCTACAGCATCTATATCAAGGCGCCCGCGCAGCAGGTGTGGGACGCGATTACGCAGTCCGAATACACGACCCGCTGGGGATACGGCGGCGGGATCGAAATCGACCCGCAGGTCGGCGGCCGCTATCGCAACACCTCCACCGAGGAGATGAAAGCGATGGGCATGGGTGAGGACGCAGTGGTGGGCGAGGTCCTCGACATCGATCCGCCGAAGCGCCTGACCCTCGCCTGGCAGCCGACCTGGCATCCCGAGTCCGAGCCGACGCGGCTGACCTGGGAATTGACCGAGTACCCGAGCGGACTCACGTTCGTGAAGCGGACCCACGATGTCAGCGCGGCACCCGAATACGCGGCCGAGGTCGCCGGTGGCCATGATCCCGGCACGGGCGGCGGGGGCTGGCCGTGGTGCCTCGCCGGCCTCAAGACCCTGCTGGAGACCGGGCAGTCGATGGACGAACCGGCCTGATCGGATCGAGACAAACCCGATCGAGACAAAACCCGATCGAAACAAATCCGGTCGGGGCGAGCGGGCCGTGCGGCATGGCTGCGCGGCCCGTTGCGCTGTCCTGTCCGTCCTCCCGGTCGCTGCCTATTCGTAGCGCAGCGCGTCGATCGGGCTCAGTTTCGCCGCCTTGTTCGCCGGCAGCAGCCCGAACACGACCCCGATCAGGGACGAGAACAACACCGCGATGATCGTCACCGGAATCGACAGGACGAACTCATATTTGAGGATGGCGGCAACGAGGGCGGTGAGCGCGTACGCGAACACGATCCCGATGATCCCGCCCAGGGAGGTGAGGACCATGCTCTCGATCAGGAATTGCTGCAGGATCCGGCCGCGGGTGGCACCGAGCGCCTTGCGTACGCCAATCTCCCGCGTCCGCTCGGCGACGGAGACGAGCATGATGTTCATGACCCCGATGCCGCCGACCAGGAGTGATATCGCGGCGATGCCGCCGATGATCGCGGTCATGATCGAGGTGATCGACGAAATCTCCTCCTCGAGCTGACGCATGTCGGTCGGCTTGAACAGCGCCTCCTCCGGATTCACCACCAACGTCTCGTTGAGATAGTCCGCGGCGTTCTGACCAGCCTCCGTCACATGTTCGACATCGGTGGCCACCACGGCGAACTGGGAGAAGGAGACGGCCCCCGGATACAACGACTCCCAGGCCGTCATGGGCACGAAGCACGTCTGCATGGTGAAGCCGAGCGTCGACTGCTCCTCCACGACGCCGATCACCCGGACCGGCTGGCGGTTGAGCTCGATCACTTTGCCGATTGCCTCGTCCGGCGAGGCGAAGAGCTGCGTGGCAGTGTCCTGGCCGAGCACGATCACCTGGGCCGCACGATCGACATCGTCCTGCTCAATCAGCCGACCGGCCACGGGGACGAGGTTGTTCAGTTCGAAGATCTCGAGGTCACCGGCGCGGATGTAGACCCCTTCCGCCTTCTTCGAACCGCTCACGATGTCACTCATATCCATGCGCTGTTCGATGAAGCTCTTGACATAGGGGAGTTGTCGGATGCGCTCCACATCGACCGGCCGAATCTGGGGCGGAGTGAGCATCGGCCCCGTCAGACTGCTGCTCCCCGGCGGTCCGAACTCCATGGTCACCATGGCCTTGTTGCCGCCGGAGACGGAGTTCTTGAGCTGCTGTTCGCCCATCTGTCCGATCGCCACGATCGTGATGATCGAGCCCACGCCGATGATGATGCCGAGCATGGTCAGGATGGAGCGCATCTTGTGCGCCATGATCGACGACAGCGCCATCCGGAAGCTCTCGATGACATTCATCGGATGGCCTCGTCGGACTCGATCCGCCCGTCCCTGATGCGCACGATCCTGTTGGCGTGCTGGGCGATTTCCTGTTCGTGGGTGATCATGATGATGGTCGTCCCCTCGGCGTTGAGGCGGCGGAAGAGATCCATGATCTGCCCGCTGGTTGCCGTGTCGAGCGCCCCGGTGGGCTCATCGGCGAGGATGAACCGCGGGTTGGTCGAGATGGCGCGGGCGATGGCCACGCGCTGCTTCTCGCCACCGGACAGCTGGGTCGGCAGTGCGCGATATTTTGCGCTCAGCCCCACGCGGTCCAAGGATCTCTCAGCGATGTTGCGCCGATCGGCACGCGTGCGGCCGGCATAGATCAGCGGCAGCTCGACGTTGGCGACCGCGGTGGAGCGGGCGAGCAGGAAGAAGTGCTGGAAGACGAATCCGATCGACTCGTTGCGGAGCCTGGCGATCTGTCGTTCGCTGAGTTCGTGGACGGGTTTGCCCTCCACGAAGTACGAGCCGGACGTGGGCTTGTCGAGCGTCCCGATGATGTTCATCAGCGTCGACTTGCCCGAACCGGAGGGGCCCATGATCGAGACGAACTCCCCCTTCCGGACATCCAGCGACACGTCCTTGAGGACGTGGAGGGCCAGGTCACCGGTCCCGAAGACCTTGTTGATCTTGTCCAGGGACAGGATGCCGTTGGTCATCGGATGACTTCCATCCCCTCCGTGGTGGCCGCATCAGGGTTGAGCAGGATCTCCGTGCGATCCTCGAGTTCCGAGGTGATCACGATGCGCCCGTCCTCCTCGGGCCCCACACTCACCGGCTGCTTCGTGAGCTGGCCGGCCTCCACGATGAACACATAGTGGTCGCCCGTCGCATCCCGCTGCACCGCTGCCGCGGGCACGTGGAACGACTCGCTCGCCGTGGGTGCGACCTCGAGGAAGAGAGTGTTGCCGGGCACCAGACCGTCCTGGGTGTCGAGCTTGGCGATGAACTCATAGTGGGCCTGCCCGCCTTCCTGACCGACCTGGGTCTCCATCGGGAAGGTGCTGACGTAGGTGATGGTCCCGCGCCACTCCTTGCCGGGCAATGCCTTGCTCGTCGCCTTGAACGGCTGCTCCTGCTGGATCTGCGCCCGCTGCAACTCCGTCAAGGAGCCCCTGATCTCATAGGGCAGATTGGAGACGACACGGATGAGCGGCTTGGTCGCCGCACCCTGGGCGACCGCATTGCGTTCGTCCTCGTTGACCATTTCCACAATGCCGTCGAAGTTGGAACGGACAGACAGGGCGGCCACTTGGTTGTTGATCTCTTCGATGTCCAGCTCGGCGAGCCGCACTTCCGTCCGAGTTGCCTCGAGCTGTTCCCGCACCTGGTCGCGCTGGGTCCGCAGTTGGTCCTCGGTCTCGGCCGGCGCGTTCTTGAGATCCTTCTCCGCGTCCGCCAGCGACTTCTCCAGCGCGGTGACCTTGCGCTTGGCGCTGTCCATCTGGACTCGGGTCTTCTCCTGTTGGATCGTCAGCGCCTGGTTGGAATAGTTGTAGAGCTCGTCGTCCTTCTTGACCTCGCTGCCCTGCACGACCTTGATCTCGTTGACCCGCCCCTTGGTGGCGTCCACATAGAAGTTCTCGGACTCCGCGGTGTTCACCGAACCGGAGATGAGTTGCCGGTCCGCGCTCTTGAGGCTGGCGACGGTCTCGATATCCATCGAGGCCACGGTGGCCTGTTGTCCTGCACCGAGCAGTTGGGGCAGCATCAACACCACCACGACCAATACGACGGCAGCGGCCACCACTCCACTGATGATCCAGTGCTTCTTGCGCATGGGCTTCCCTCTCGACCTCACCCGGGACCACTGGCGACAAACTGCCAGGACAGCGGGCCAACAGCCCCCGATCGAGCGATGCCCACCCCAGTAGAAGGAAACTTAGCCGGTCCCCTGCAGCCCATCTCCCTGAGTGGACCCTGATAAGCCACCGAGCTTTTGCACGGGTTCCCGGGTCGGCATCCGCGGAGCGCCGGACGTCGAGGGGATCGCCTTCCTCACGTCGTTCGGATTCGAAGAGCGCTGGTCGTCCGCAAACGCGCCATGGCTGCCGGCGGGACTTCGCTGCAGGAGCCTATCGACCAGGACTACGGCGGTCGCAGCGCCGGCGTCGCCGATGCCGAGGGGAACCAGTGGTCGATCGGCTCCTATCAAGGCGAGTAGGTCGCCCTGCTTGGTCGTCGATCTCGTCAACGTTGATGTGGACCTCGCCGCAGCCCCTGGCTCGTGGCGTGACGATCCAGGCGTGAGGCCTCATCGCTGAGGGTTCTCCGACGTGGGGGCACCCCCCTGAGCCGCCGCGCGCGCCGGGCGATCTGCTCCTCCGCCTCGTCGCGGGTCCACGAATCCTCAAGGAGATGCAGGGCGACCTTCGGGTGCGGTCAGCGGGTCGGCAGATGCTCACCGAGCCATTCCGCCGTGCGGCACCACGCAAGACGGGAAGCCTCCGGGTGATGCAGCGGACCGTCGGGGTTGTCGAACGCGTGGTCCGCGCCTTCATAGGTATGGAAGGTGGTCGCAGGCTGCCGGGTGACCGCAGCCTCAACCCGGCGTACGGATTCGGCATCGATGTAGGAATCCGCCAGCCCGAAGTGGTGCAGGCTCGGGGCCTCGACCGTCATGGTGTCGACCAGCTCGCGCAGCGCGGAGCCATAGAAGTCGACCATCACATCCACCGCTTGGCCGCCCCCCTCGGCGGCCTCGAGATAGGCGGCCACCGTGAAGGCGAGCCCGCCGCCGAAGCAGAACCCGATGACGCCGGTCCCCGCGGTGACCTCGTCGAGCCCGCGCAGGTGCTCCACGGCGGAGGCCCCGTCGATGACCGCGGCGCCGCGATCCAGCTTGGCCATGGTCTCCATCGCCGGTTCGATCGGGGTGAACGGGAAGGGCCCGAGTTCGTCAAGCCGCCAATAGATTTCGGGCGCGAGGACGACATAGCCGGCGTCGGCCAGATCCTGCGCACGTCGGCGGATATAGCGAGTGATGCCGAAGATCTCCTGGAACAGCACGAGCCCCGGGCCGGTTCCGCCTTCGGGGGTCCACAGGTGGGCAGGCATCTGCCCGCCGTCGTGGCTGGGGGCGGTCGTCGTTGAGTACGCCATGGCCCCGACGATAGCGACACCGAACCGGACCGCGCCGCTGCACAAATGATTCCTCCGAGCTGGGGATAACCGCACCGGGCGGGAAAGAGGATCGCTAAAGTGAGGCGCACTGGACCTAGTCGGAAGAGGCGTCACGCATGGCCGAGAACGACACCCTGGAAAGCCAAGAGCGAGTTCCGGAGGATCTCGCGCTGGGCTCGGTGTTCCCCAGCCCGACCCGCGAGCAGTGGGAAGCCGAAGTGCTCAAGGTGCTCAACCGGCGTCGCCCCGCGGGCACCGAACTCCCGATCGAGAAGGCCCTCGAGCGACTCCAGAGCACGACCGTCGAGGGCATCACGATCCAGCCGCTCTACAGCGCTGACGATCGTGCGCTCGGGTTCCCGGGGGTGGCACCATTCGACCGCGGCGCGACGATCCGCTCCGGCGAGATGGACGCCTGGGATGTCCGCCAACTCCACGAGGATCCCGACTCCGGCGCCACCCGCCAGGCCGTGCTCAACGATCTCGAACGCGGGGCGAACTCGGTGTGGCTGCGCACGGGCAGTGATGCGATCGATCCGAGCGATCTCGCGGCCGTCCTGGAGGACGTGCTGCTCGATCTCGCCGCCGTCGTTGTCTCCAGCCGGGAGGACCAGGTCGCCGCGGCGACGGCACTGGCCCAGGTCTGGAAGGACCGCGGCATCGACCTCACCACCGCCACCGGCAACCTCGGTCTCGACGCCCTCGCGCTCGCGGCCACCACGGGCACCGCGCCCGACCTCGGCCCGCACCGTGAGTGGGTCGCCGCCGCGCTCGAAGGCCTGCCCGGCGTCCGCGCACTCTCCGTCGACGTGCTGCCCTATCACGAGGCCGGCGCGTCCGACGCCGACGAGCTCGGCCTCGCGATCGCGACCGGCGTGGCCTATCTGCGCGACCTCGAGGAGGGCGGCATCGCCCCGGCCGACGCGTTCGCCCAGATCGAGTTCCGGGTGTCGGCCACCGCCGATCAGTTCCTCACGATCGCCCGGCTGCGCGCCCTGCGCCGGCTGTGGTCACGAGTGGGCGAGGTCGTCGGGATCGCGCCCGACATGCGCGGCGCCCGCCAGCACGCGGTCACCTCGTGGCGGATGATGTCGCGCGATGACGCGTACGTGAATGTCCTGCGCGGCACCCTCGCCTGCTTCGCCGCGTCGGTCGGCGGCGCCGAGGCGATCACCGTGCTCCCCTTCGACACGGTGCACGGGTTGCCGAACGACTTCTCCCGGCGGATCGCCCGCAACACCCAGGTGATCCTCGCCGAGGAGTCGAACATCGCGCGGGTCAATGACCCGGCGGGGGGTTCGTTCTATGTCGAGCGGCTCACCGATCAGCTCGCCGAGGCCGGCTGGAAATGGTTCCAGCAGATCGAGGCCGAGGGCGGCATGACCAAGGCCGTCAACACCGCGCTGGTCACCGATCGCCTCGCGGCCAGCACGGCCGAGCGCGACCGCCGCCTGTCGGATCGCTCCGCGCCCCTCACCGGCGTGAGCATGTTCCCCCAGTCGGTGGAGCCGGTGATTGAGCGTACGCCGCGGCCCGCGGCCCCCGAGTCCGCGCTCCCCCGCCGCCGCGACGCGGAGATCTTCGAGGCCCTGCGCGACCGGACCACCGCGCTGGCCGAGACCAACGGCCGCCAGTCGGCGGTCCTGCTCGCCGCCCTCGGCACCCGGCGCGACTTCGGCGCCCGCGAGACCTTCACCACCAGCCTGCTCGGCGTGGCCGGGATCGGCGCGCCGCTGGTGGAGGGCACCGACCCCGCGGCCTTCGCCCAGGGCCTCAAGGAGGCCGGCACCAAGGTGGCGGTGTTGTGCTCGTCGGCGACGATGTATGCCGAGCACGGTCAGGCCGTCGCCCAGGCGCTCCGCGATGCGGGGGCCACCACGGTCCTCATCGCCGGCAACGCCAAGGAGCTCGGCGACGCGCCCGACGGCACGGTCGACGGCGCCCTGTTCGCCGGGGTCGACACGGTCCCCCTCCTCACGTCCATCCTCGACACCCTGGAGACGGCACGATGAGCAGCATTCCCCGGTTCGACTCGATCGATCTCGGCAGCCCGGAGATCCCGGCCGACGCAGCCGCGGCGTACGCCAAGCTCGCCGGCGAGGCCGCCGGCAACATCTGGGACACCCCCGAGCACATCCCGGTCGGCACGCTCTATGGCGATGACGACCTCGCGCAGCTCGACTTCCTCGGCACCTATCCGGGGATCCCGCCGTTCCTGCGGGGGCCGTACGCGACGATGTATGTCAATCAGCCCTGGACCATCCGGCAATACGCCGGGTTCTCCACCGCCGAGGAGTCCAACGCGTTCTATCGCCGCAACCTGGCCGCCGGCCAGAAGGGCCTGTCGGTCGCGTTCGACCTGGCGACCCACCGCGGCTATGACTCCGACCACCCGCGAGTGGAGGGTGACGTCGGCATGGCCGGCGTGGCGATCGACTCGATCCTGGACATGCGCCAGCTGTTCGATCGCATCCCGCTGGATCAGATGTCGGTGTCGATGACGATGAACGGCGCGGTGCTGCCGATCCTCGCGCTCTATGTGGTCGCCGCGGAGGAGCAGGGCGTGAAGCCCGAACAGCTGGCCGGAACGATTCAGAATGACATTCTGAAGGAGTTCATGGTCCGCAACACCTATATCTATCCGCCGGCGCCGTCGATGCGGATCATCTCCGACATCATCGCGTTCACCTCGCACAACATGCCGCGGTTCAACTCGATCTCGATCTCCGGCTATCACATCCAGGAGGCCGGGGCGACGCAGGACCTGGAGATGGCCTACACGCTGGCGGATGGCGTGGAATACATCCGCGCCGGCCGGGTCGCGGGCCTCGAGGTCGACGCGTTCGCGCCGCGGCTGTCGTTCTTCTGGGCGATCGGCATGAACTTCTTCATGGAGGTCGCCAAGCTGCGCGCCGCGCGGATGCTGTGGGCGAAGCTGGTCAACGACTTCGAGCCGAAGAACCCCAAGTCGCTGTCGTTGCGCACCCATTCCCAGACCTCGGGCTGGTCGCTGACGGCGCAGGACATCTACAACAACATCGCGCGCACCTGCATCGAGGCGATGGCCGCGACGCAGGGCCATACCCAGTCGCTGCACACCAACGCCCTCGACGAGGCCATCGCGCTGCCGACCGACTTCTCCGCACGCATCGCGCGCAACACCCAGCTGTTCCTGCAGCAGGAGTCCGGCACCACGAAGGTGATCGACCCCTGGGGCGGCTCGGCGTACCTCGAGAAGCTCACCTATGACCTCGCCCGCCGCTCCTGGGCCCACATCCGGGAGGTCGAGGAGGCGGGCGGCATGGCCAAGGCGATCGAGCAGGGCATCCCGAAGATGCGCGTCGAGGAGGCCGCGGCCCGCACCCAGGCCCGCATCGACGCCGGCCGCCAGCCGGTGATCGGGGTGAACAAATATCAGGTCGACCAGGACGAGCCGTTCGAGGTCCTCAAGATCGACAACGCCCAGGTGCGCGCCTCCCAGATCGCCAAACTCGAGCAGCTCAAGGCCGACCGCGACGAGGCCGCCTGCCAGGCCGCGCTCGACAAGCTGACGTGGGCTGCGGAGAACCGGGACGACGCCGATCCGGAGCGCAACCTGCTCAAGCTCAGCATCGACGCCGGCCGGGCGAAGGCCTCGGTCGGCGAGATCTCCGCGGCCCTGGAAAAGGTCTTCGGCCGCTTCACCGCCCAGATCCGCACGATCAGTGGGATCTATTCGAAGGAGTCCGGGGAAACGTCTGCGATTGAAGGTACGCGCAAGTTGGTCGAGGAGTTCGCTGAGGCCGAAGGCCGCCGGCCCCGGATCCTCGTGGCCAAGATGGGCCAGGACGGTCACGATCGCGGCCAGAAAGTGATCTCCACGGCGTTCGCCGATCTCGGCTTCGATGTCGATGTCGGCCCGCTGTTCCAGACCCCGGGTGAGGTCGCCCGTCAGGCGGTGGAGGCCGACGTGCACGTCGTCGGTGTGTCCTCGCTGGCCGCCGGTCACCTCACCCTCGTCCCGGCGCTGCGCCGGGAGCTCGACGAGCTGGGCCGCGACGACATGATGATCGTGGTCGGTGGAGTCATCCCCGAGCAGGACTTCGAGGCCCTGCGCGCCAACGGTGCGGACGCGATCTATCCGCCCGGCACGGTCATCCCGGTGGCCGCGCGCGAGCTGTTGGAGAAGCTGCGCGCTCAAGTGGAGCCGTCTGCTGGCCAGGACGGCTCGGACCAAGGAGCTCCGGGGGCTGACCAGTCGGCATGAGGCGTCGCCCGAGCATTCCCGAACTCGCCGAGCAGATCACGCAGGGTTCCCGGGCCGCGATCGCGCGCGCGATCACGCTCGTGGAGTCCACCCGCCCCGACCATCGCGAACTCGCCAAGGAACTGCTGAGCACGCTCCCGCGCACGGAGGACGCGATCCGGGTGGGCATCACCGGAGTGCCGGGCGCGGGCAAGTCGACCCTCATCAATGCGCTGGGCCTGCGGCTGATCGAGCGCGGTCATCAGGTGGCGGTGCTTGCCGTGGACCCGTCGTCGTCCCGCACCGGCGGCTCGATCCTCGGCGACCGCACCCGCATGGGGGAGCTCACCGCGCACGACCGGGCGTACGTCCGCCCCTCCCCCTCCGGCAACCACCTCGGCGGCGTCGCCCGCGCGACCCGGGAATCGATGCTGGTGATGGAGGCCGCGGGCTATGACGTCGTGCTGGTCGAGACCGTCGGCGTCGGGCAGTCCGAGGTCGCGGTCGCGGACATGGTCGACACCTTCCTGCTGATCTCCCTCGCGCGTTCGGGCGACCAGTTGCAGGGCATCAAGCGCGGCATCCTCGAGATGGCCGACGTGATCGCGGTGAACAAGGCCGATGGGGACTACGTGAACGCGGCCAAGGTCGCCGCCCGCGAACTGCAGGTCGCGATGCGGCTGATCCAGCCGGAGGGCCGGCGTACGCCCGTGCTCATCTGCTCCGCCGAAACCGGCGCCGGACTCGACGACCTGTGGGGCGAAGTCCTCCAGCACCGTGCCGAGCTCGAGGGCGAAGGTCTCGCCGAACGCCGCCGCGTACAGCAACTGCAATGGCTGTGGGCACTCGTCGAGGATCAGTTGCGGGATGCGGTGCGGGCCTCGGAGGGGGTACGCGGAATCCGCGCCCGCGTCGAGTCCGAAGTCGGGGACAACCAGTTGAGCGCCATCGAGGGCGCCGACCAGATCCTCGGTGCGCTCGCGCAGGACATCCCCGATTTCCGCTGGGCGCATTAGGACGCCGACGCCCCGCACGGGGACGCGGACGCTCCCAGGCCGGAGCGGACTCACCCGAAGGTGTCACTCGTGCGTCACGCAGAGTTCATCCAACCGCACGGCGGACCGGCTCGGCGGTGCCTAGTCTGCGGGGGTGCAAAATCAGACCAGCGCCCGCGTACCGGGCCCGGCCAGCACCCGCATGCAGCATCAGACCAGCGCCCGCGGGTGTCTCTTCTGGAGTGTCGCGATTCCCGTCGTGGTGATCGGAGCCTTCATCGGCCTCAGCTTTCTGATGAACATCAACCGCTTCACCGCCTCGGATCCCGATCCCGAGGATCTCGCGTTCGCTCAACCGGGTGACTGCATCATCGGCAGCACCGCGGGTGGCCAGCAGTCGCGCTGGGGGTCATGTGACGAGCCGGGGGCCACCAAGGAGATCCGGTTCATCACCGATCACCCGTGCATCGACATGCCCGGCGTGGACATGCAGCTCAACGCAGGGCGCATCTATTGCCTCGGAGACAAGGACCTCGATCCGGCAACAACGGTGAACGGGATCGTGGCCGGCGAATGCACCGCCGAGGACGGAAGCACCAGGCAGGACTGTGACACACCGCGCCACCGCCGCGTCCTCGCGGTGCTCGAGAACGAGGTGGCCCTGCAACAGCCAACCACCACCGATGGTGCTTCGCGGGTGATCGGTGGTGAGGCCTTTGCCATGTGCCAACGAGCCGGTGTTCAGGCCGACCGTGTCTACAGCTTCAGCCTCGTCGATGTGGGCGAGCCGACTCCGGGCCAACCCCGCATCACCCGGACGCATCATGACCGCTCGCTCTGCCTGTCGGAGGTCCGATGACTGCCCCGCTCAACCCAACCGGACCCACCGACCCGGCCAATCCCGCCGACCCGACGGCGGGCACGCCCGGCTGTCTCGTCATGCTCCTTGGCCTCGTGCTCTTCCTCGGCACCGGCTGGGTCATGCTCAACGTCGTCGGGACCGGTCTGCACGATCGCTTCATGCCTGCGGAGAATCCACTGTCGACCCTCGACGTGCGGGACTGTCTCCATGTCCCGGAGGAGGACAAGGATCCTCTCATCGTCAAGTGCGTCGGCGGGAACGACAAGGAGGCGCCGCACTACACCGTGCGGGCCCTCGTCCAATCCCCGGACGACTGTTATCGCGTGCCGGCGTCGGAGGCCGTGCTGACCGTCGAACAACGAGTTGCCTGCCTGGGCCCGCACGACCAGGAGAAGCCCCGCTCGGCCGCGGGCGCCCGCGTTGGGCTGTGCCGCAGCGATCTCCACCACATTCTGGGCTGGCGCCCCCTCTGCTCATCGCAGGACCAGGAGGCCCTCCTCGTGTTCCGCACCACCGACCACGACACCGATCCTCGCGACCAGTGCCTCGCGCGCGGAATCGACGCCACCGATAGTGCGGTCGCCACGCGGCTCGTCGACATCACCACCCGGCCGGGGATCGAGCTCCCGGAGAGCCAGATCGTCTGCGCTGCCCCGGTGAAGGAGTGATCGCCCAGCCCTGCTGAGCGTCTGGTTGGATGCCCCCATGAGGGGGACCGATGCCGGAGTTTGACGCACAATTCATCGACATGCCGCTGCAGGCCCTGTCCGACGCGGCACTGCAGCGGACCGCCGACCTTGGCACCAGGCACGCCGACGTCCGGATCGAACGGATCCGGACCGGTGCCCACGCGCTGCGCGACGGCGCACTCGAACGGTCGGTGGACGACATCACGCTTGGCATGGCGGTCCGGGTCATCCACGAGGGCAGTTGGGGGTTCGCGGCCGGGATCACGCTGACGCCGGATGCCGCCGTTGCGCTGGCCGAGCAAGCGGTGACCACCGCCAAGGTGTCAGCGGCGCTGACCTCCGGGCGGGTGGAGCTGGCGCCCGAGCCTGTCTATGCGCAGGCCACCTGGATCGGCCCCTGTGACCGCAACCCGTTCAAGGTCCCGGAGGCCGAGCGGATCGGACGGCTGCGCGAACTCTCGGCCCGGCTGCTGGCGAGCGATGGGGTCGACCATGCCGACGCCCGGGTGACGTTCGTCCAGGAGAACACGTTCTATGCCGACCTCGCCGGCAGCTCGATCACCCAGCAGCGGATATGGGTGGACCCGGAGTTCACCGCCCTTTCGGTGTCCGACGCCGGATTCTCCTCCATGCGTACGCTGGCCCCACCGACGGGGCGCGGCTGGGAGGCCCTGACCGGCGCCGGCTGGGATTTCGATGCCGAGATCGCGGAACTGCCCGAATTGCTCGCCGAGCACGTGAAAGCGCCCTCGGTCGATCCCGGGCGCTATGACCTCGTGATCGACCCCACGAACCTGTGGCTCACGATCCACGAGTCCGTGGCGCACGCGACCGAGCTGGATCGGGCGCTGGGTTATGAGGCGGCGTACGCCGGCACGTCCTTCGCGACCCCCGACCAGCTGGGCCTCCTGCGCTATGGGTCCGAGCTGATGAACGTCACCGGTGACCGGGTGACCCCGCACGGTCTCGCCACGATCGGCTGGGACGACGAGGGGGTCGCGGCACAGACCTTCGACATCGTGCGTGGCGGCGTACTCGTCGGATTCCAACTCAACAGACAGATGGCCGCCGAGCAAGGTCTCCCCCGCTCCAACGGGTGCGCGTACGCCGACTCCCCCGGCCACTTCCCGCTGCAGCGCATGCCGAACGTCTCCCTGCAACCCGCCCCCGACGGCCCCTCGACCGAGGAGCTGATCGGCCAGGTCTCCGACGGGATCTATGTGGTCGGGGACAAGTCCTGGTCGATCGACATGCAGCGGTACAACTTCCAGTTCACCGGCCAGCGTTTCTTCCGGATCCGCAACGGGCGCCTCGACGGGCAGGTGCGCGACGTGGCCTATCAGGCGACCACGACCGATTTCTGGCGGTCGCTGCGGGCGCTCGGCGGTCCGCAGACCTGGCTGCTGCACGGCGCCCCGAACTGCGGCAAGGGTCAGCCGGGACAGCTCGCCCCCGTCTCGCACGGGTGCCCTTCCGCCCTGTTCACGGGGGTCAACGTCCTCAACACACGCACGGATGGAGGCCGGGCATGAGTCGCAAGGATGGGCGCGCGGACGCGATCGTCGTCGACTGGATCGACCGAGCTCTGGCCGCCGCCGATGACGCTGGCTGCGTCGCCATCGTCGACGAGACGACCGAGGCGAACCTGCGCTGGGCCAACAACACACTGACCACCAACGGCCAGAGACATGACCGGTCGATCACGATCCATGTCTTCACCGAGATCGGGAGCGGCACGGCGGTCGGCTCGATGAGCGCTCCCCTGACCGCGGACACGGACATCGAGGAACTGGTGCGGCGCGCACGCGCCTCCGCAGGGACCGGGGAAGCCGCCCCCGATGCGGTCGAGCTGGTGGCGGTTGGGGTGGATGAGGGGTACGCCACCCCGGCGGCCACCACCTCGATCACCGTGCTGGCGGAGCTCGCGCTCGGCCTCGGCGGATTGTTCGCCAGTTTCGAAGCCGCCGGGGAAGCCTTGTTCGGGTTCGCCGAACACCGGCTCACCACGACGTGGGTGGCGACGTCGACCGGCGCCCGGCGTCGGCACGTGCAGCCGATGGGACGGCTGGAGCTGAACGCCAAGCGGGCCGCGACCAGGGCCTCGGCGTGGGTCGGGCAGAGCACAGCCGACTTCACCGACATCGATCTCGACGCACATGCTGCGGAGCTGCGGCGCCGGCTCGACTGGGGTGACACGACGGTCGAACTGCCGCCGGGTCGCTATGAAACGGTGCTGCCCCCGGGCGCGGTGGCCGACCTGTTGCTCTCTGCCTATTGGGTCATGTCCGCCAAGGACGCGGCCGAGGGGCGCACGGTGTGGGCGCGCAAGGGCAGCACCGCCACCCGGATCGGAGAGCGCCTCAGCCCGCACCCGATCACGCTGCGCTCCGACCCCGCACAGCCCGGTCTCGAACAGGCGCCTTTCGTCATTGCCCACAGTTCGGTGAGCGGGCAGGTCTCGGTGTTCGACAACGCCGCACCGGTCCGGGGCACCGACTGGATCCGTGACGGGGTGCTGACCGACCTGTTCCGCACCCGACGGGAGGCCCGGACGGGCGCAGACTTCGCGTACCCCGTCGGCAATCTCATCCTCGACGCCGGCGGAAGCGCGTCGCTCGACGAGATGATCGCGCGCACGGAACGAGGGCTGCTGCTGACGTGCCTGTGGTACATCCGCGAGGTCGACCCCGAGACCCTCCTGCTCACCGGCCTGACGCGTGACGGGGTCTATCTGATCGAGGGCGGCCGCGTGGTCGGCGCGGTGAACAACTTCCGGTTCAACGAATCACCGGTCGATCTGCTCGCGCGGATCACCGAGATCGGTGCGAGCGAACAGACCCTGTGCCGGGAGTGGAACGACTGGTTCACCCACACGGTGATGCCGCCGATCCGAGTGCCGGATTTTCACATGTCGACGGTGTCGCAGGCGAGCTGACGGTCGCGGGTCGGTGGTGTCCCTTGAGCACCATCCGCATGATCCGCGCGTTGAGGACGGCGAAGCGCGTCAGCTGGAGGGGGACCTTCGCGCTCGATGAATGTCTAGGTTTATACCCCTGAGGGTATGCTGAATGCATGGGGACCACAACCGGAGCCAGGAGGACGACGATGGGCCAGAAACAGCTTCCCGAGTGGAGTCACCTGTTGGCTGTGGTGGCGCATCCGGACGACGAATCGTTCGGGCTCGGCGCGCTGATCGATGCGTTCGCCCGCCGCGGCGCCGCGGTCGACGTGCTCTGCCTCACCCAGGGCGAGGCCTCCACCGTGGGCGCCGCCGACAACTTGGCAGAGATCAGAGCACTTGAGCTGCGGAACGCCGCTCGCGCACTCGGTGTTGCCAACACCGTGCTCGGCCGACACCCGGATGGCCGCTTGGGCGATGTGGATCCAGCAGTTCTGGCCGGGGAAGTCAGGGCGGCGGCCGAGTCGTCCCGCGCCGCGGGGATGCTCGTCTTCGACACAACTGGCATCTCCGGTCATCCCGATCACATGGCCGCCACCGCAGCGGCAGAGCGGGCAGCCGACGCACTCGGTCTCCCCGTGCTGGCCTGGACCCTGGAAGAGGCCGTTGCTGCCCAACTGCGCGACGAGACCGGCGCGCCGTTCGTCGGCCGGCCCGACCGCCACGTCGATCTCACGATCAAGGTCGACCGCACCACACAGCACGCCGCGATCGCCTGCCACGCCAGCCAGGCCGAGCCCGGCAGCGTCCTGTGGCGACGACTCGAGCTCCAGGGCGATCGCGAAGTGCTGCGATGGCTCCGCCCACCGGTTTCACCCGAAGGAGACAGATGATTCCGCGCAGCAACGCCGGCGAGGCCGCCCCCGCGCGGTCGACGTCGATACCTTCGCCGACGCTCGAGGCTCGAACACGGTCGTTCTCGATCGCATGGACGTGATCGGTGCCCTGATCTGACTGGTCGGGGCGGGCGTGATCAAGCATGCCCCCCGAGCCACGGCGGGTTGAGGCGGGCGAGCTTGTCCGGGTTCCGCACGATGTGGATCGAGGTGACCCGCCCGTCGTCGACACCGAGCCAGCCGACCTGATCCGCCCGGTCCGCAGCGCGGACGATCCAGGCCAGGTGGTGGTTGAGCTCGGCGAACTCCACCGTCGTTGCCTCGGTCGCCCGTGCGGCGATGCCCAGCACGAACCGTGCCACCTTGTCGGCGCCGAGGATCGGTCGGATGGCCGCCGAGGCCTTGCCGCCGCCGTCCGCCACCAGGACCACGTTCTCGGCGAGAACGGCCATCAGGCCATCGAGATCACCGCCCAGCGCAGCGTCCCGGAACGCGGTCGCAACTCGTTCGACCTCCACGGGATCGACATCGAACCGCGGCCGCCGCGCCTGCACATGCGAGCGGCCACGGTGGACCAACTGCCGCACGGCCGCCGGCTCCCGCCCCAGGATCTCCGCGATCTCCGGATGGCTGAACCCGAAGGCCTCGTGCAGCACGAACGCGGCCCGCTCCAGGGGCGACATCGACTGCAGGACGAGTGCGAGCGCGAGGTGGATCTCCTCGGCCGCGATCAGGTCGGCATCGGCACCGGGACCGGTGGGAATCGGCTCGGGGAGGTACTCCCCCGGATAGTCCTTCCGCCGCCGCAGGGAGTCCAGCGCCAGATTCGTCGCGATCCGCGCCAGGTAGGCGCGCGGGTCGGCGATGTGTCCGTGGTCAGCCACCCGCTGCCATCGCACCCAGGCCTCCTGGGCGATGTCCTCGGCATCGCTCCAGGAGCCGGTGAGGTCATAGGCGAGCCGCACGACCAGGCCGCGGTGTCGGAGGAAGTCGTCATTCGGCGACTGACCGGCGGCTTGCCGCGCGCCGTTCATGCCGGAGCCCCGATCGCGGTCAGGCCTCGGGGTGCGCCCAGCCAGACATACCGCTGGGCGAAGCGGGCGGGGACCGCTCCCGCCGACACCAGCTCCTTGAACCACGCCCCGGCGCGCCCGCTGAGCCGGGCGTTCGTCGGGCGGTCGTCGCGGTGCACGAACACGATGATCGCATCCCGCCGTCCCAGGCTGATGCACTGGAAGCCGAACCCGAAGCTGAACGGGCGCACGAGCCGACCTGCCGCGTACCTCCCGATCCCATCCGCCACGTGACCTCCCATCGGCTCGGCGACCGCGCAGACCATCCGCAGCGGACGGGAAGCCGGCACCGCGGCGTCGCCGACGCCCCAGAGGTTGTCGTGGCCGTGGACGGCGAGGGTGTCGTCGAGGAGAACCCGTCCGTGCGCGTCGACGGGGAGCCCGGAGTCGGCGGCGAGCGTGGGGACACGGAAGCCGGTGCAGTCGACGGTTAGGTCCGCCGTCTCCGGCTGGTCGGTGAAGTCGACGCCCAGCCCCGGGAGGCGTTGCCGCAACCAGTCTCGATTGCGGAGGCTGCTGCTGGGGAGGGGGCCCGCGGGGTCATGGAGGAGGACGCGGAGCGTCGGGTGCGTGGTTGCGATCTCGGTCGCGGTTTCGATGCCGGTGAGGCCGGCGCCGTTGATGAGTACGCGGGCTCGGGCGGGCAAGGAGTGGAGCTGCCGGCGCAGCGCCGTCGCGCCGTCGAGTCCGGCCGGGCCGGGGCCCGCTCCGCTGCCGACGGCGAGGACGAGATGGTCGGCGGAGTGCGTGGTGCCATCACTGAGGGTTACCGCCGGGATCGGCCCGGGATGGATCCGGGTGGCACGCCCCTGCACGAACCGGATACTGCTCCGAAGCATGCTGGCGAGGGGGCCCGTGACATGCTCACGGGTGCCCGCCACGTATTCGTGCAACCGGATCCGGTCCACGAACTCAGCACGCTCGCTCACGAGCGTGACGTAGTGCCCGCGCGCCACGAGGCGGTTGGCGGTGAGAATGCCGCCGTAGCCGGCGCCGATGACAACTGCTGAGGTTTTCATGCCCATCGGACGTGCGCGGCCCGGCGAGTGTGACATCCCCGATCAGAGCAGGGCCGTGGCACGTGGAGGGGGCACTCGGCCAGGGTGGCGTACTCTCCAATCGACGCATCAGAACGCAGCCGAGGAGGAACACCGTGTTCGTGAAGGTGTGTGGGCTGGACTCGGTTGCGAACGCCCGGGTGGCGCTGGAATCCGGGGCGGACGCCATCGGCGTGGTGATGAGCCCCCGCAGTCCGCGCCACCTGGAGTTCGGGACAGCGGCCGAGATCCTGGCGGCCGTCCGCGACGATGTCGAGACCGTGCTCGTGGTCCGCGAGATGCCTGCGACCGAGGCCGCCGAGGCGGCCGCTCGGCTGGGCGCCGACGTGCTCCAGCTCCACGGTGGCCGTTATGCGCGCGAGGACTTCGCCCGCGCCCTCGAGGTGTTTCCCCGGCTCTGGCGCGCGACATCACTGACGGCCGATCCGGACCTCCGGGTGGGTGCGTGGGGCGAGGAACGGCTGCTGCTCGACGCCCCGAGGGCCGGCTCCGGCGAACGATGGGACCTCTCCGCCCTGACGACGCGACGACCGGAGGGTGAGTGGCTGCTGGCGGGCGGGCTCGCTCCCGGCAACGTCGCCGAGGCCATTGCCAGCGCCCGGCCGTGGGGGGTTGATGTGTCCAGCGGCGTCGAGTCCGGCCCGGGGGTCAAGGATCCGGAGCTCATCCGGGCCTTCGTGGCTGCCGCCCGCGCCTGACGTCTGCCCCGAGCCGGTTCAGGTCCGCTCGGCCCGGCTGCCTGTGCATTTTCGGGGAGAAGCTGCGCTCACAGCACGCGCTTGGCGGCTGCCAGGGACGGCGCAGCTCCGTGCAGAATCTCAAACGCGACTTCCCGTCCCATCAGGGCGAGGAGGATCGCTCCCATCGGGCCTTCGATCAGCGGGCCGTCGCCGCGATCCCAGTCGATGTCCGTCGCGCGCCACCGGAATTCCGCGAGTCGCCGGGTGACCGGCAGCGTGAATCCCTTCGGCTGACTCCACGCGCGGTCGGCTGCTTCGGCCGCGGCAGCCGGGTCCAGGTCCAACGGGCGTCCGAGCGGGAGCGCGATGTCCTGATAGTGCACGAGCGTGTCGATGAGGACCTCATGGTCCGTGCCCTTCAGCAGATGCCGGTGCAGGCCCACGAGGGCGCGCAGTTCAGCAAGAATCTGCGACGTCGTCCGCGCGGCCGCATAGCGGATCGCCGCGTCACCGATGGCCGCGAACATGTCACCACGGTGACGAACCAGGAGTGGGATCATCGCGGGCATGCCCCGTCCGGTGACCATCCCGACCTGCCAGGCGAGATGGGCGGCGACCTGCTTGACGTTCCAGTCCGCGCACAGGGTCTGGTGGGCCCACTCGTCGTCACGCAAGGATGCGAGCAGATCGATCAGGCGGCGGCGCTGCGCGTCGACGGCCTGCCAGAGTTGGTCGTTGGTCAGGGTGCTGATCTGTTGCATGGTGACTCCCTCTCGGATGGCTCGCGTCAGTGCGAGACCAGGGCGTTGATGAGCTGACGCAGCCCGGGAACGGGATCGAAGTCCGGGTCCGGGTTGGCCAGTTGGTGCAGCATGACCCCGCTCAGATAGTTGGCAACGGCGGCCGCGGCGGCACCGGGCGCCGTGGCTCCGATGAGACGGAACGCCGTCGTGGCCCACACCATGACGCGAGCGCCGTTGTCCGCCAGCCGGTCGCGCAGGTGCTCCCGGTTGGCGGCCTCGACCAGGATGGCGAACCGGGTCAGTGACACCCGTCGGCGTTCTCCCACCGCTCCGATGGCGAGCTCGCCCAGCGCGACCGTCAGCTGTTCCGCAGTCTCCGGAGGAGCATGCAGGGTCAGCGCGTCCCAGTCCGCGCGCTCGCGGTCGGCGAAGCGGTCGACAACCGCTTCTAGCAGCGCCTCGGCCGTTCTGAAGAGGTTGCTGGTCGACCCGGCAGGCAGGCTTGCCCGGGCGTCGACCCCTCGATGCGTCAGCGCTTTGATGCCGCCCTCCCCGATGAGGTCGATCGCGGCATCAAGAACGCGTTCACGTCGTTCCGACACACCCTCAGACTACATCAATAGTGCTAGTCACAACAATAGTAGTTCTGACCGCGAGGCGGGTTCACGACGACGCTCGCCAGAACTCCAGCAGCGCCGACCCGATTGCTTCGCGCTCCTGCATCGGCAGGGAATGCGTGGCAGCGGGCCACAACGTCACCGTGGCGCCCGGTCGCAGTGCGCGCATCCGGTCGACCGCCCGCTGACCGCCCGCAAGTGATTTCGTTCCAGCAATGTCGACTCGCAGAGGCATGACCAGGTTGCCCCACTCGTCATCGGTCAGCCGGCGTGGCAGCGGCAGTCCGGCCGAATAGCCCTGGGCAGCAGCATCGATCATGACGGACATGGGCGTGCGTTCCCGCACCTCGGCCACGGTCGTCCCGCCGATTTCCGCGAGCGCACGATCCCGCCAGGACTGCGGCACCGGGAGCAACGCGACCGTAGCCCACCAGAAGGTCGACACCGGAAACGACTCGATGACCCACACGGGCTCGAGCAGGGTGAGGCTCGCGACCTGCTCGGGATGCTTCAGCGCATACATGGCCGCGGTCGCGCCGCCAAAACTGTGGCCGACCACGTGCACGCGGCCCAAGCCGAGCCCGGGCACCGCCTCGCCGATCCACTGCGCCTGAGCCTCGAACCCCGTGAGGGGCAGCCGCTGGCTGGAGAATCCCGCGTCGCCGAGCGGGTCAAGGGCATACATGGTCCGCTTGCCGATCCACGCCGGCAGGTTCTCCGACCACATGGGCGCCCCCGAGCTCATACCCGGCACGAGAAGCACCGGCGGCCCCGCCTCCTCGCCCATCCACTCCAGGACACGGATGGAACCATGCTCCGTCTGGATGTCGAGCACCCGGGTCGGTGCCGGCAACTCGGCCATGACGTCGCGATAGGCGACGGCGTACGCCTCCTGCGCACCCGCAGAACGCCAATGACCCACCTGCGGCTCGGGGGCGACCACCGACGCCGCCTTATCAACAACCAGCCAGGCCACGACCAGCGCGACGAGCGCCTTCAGCACCCATCGGCGCGGGCGCGGACGTGCTTCTCGGGATGGACGTTCGCGCACGATGCGTCTCCAATACAGTCGTATTGCTTATACGATACGACTGTATTGCTATCCTGGCAAACGTGACTTCAACCCAATCGGCCACCAGTGGTTCCCGCGCCACAGAGCGGGAGCAGAAGACCGTGGAGATCCTCGTGGCCGTCTGGCGCGTGGTGGCCGCTCAGGGCCTGGGAGCGGTCTCGTTCCGGTCGGTGGCGAAGGAAGCCGGCGTGTCACCCGGTCGAGTGCAGCACTACTTCGGCTCGAAGGAGGAATTGATCCGAGCCAGTGTCGAACTGATGATCAGCAGCGCGGAGGACCTGCATCGGGAAGCCACCGACGAGGGCGATCCGGCCGATGAACTGTGGCAACTGCTCACCCATGCGATCCCGCAGGCAGCGGCGTCTCCTGCGGGCACCAGCGTGTTCTACTCGTTCGTGGCCGCGAGCGTCGCCGATCCGGGCGTGGCCCGGATCCTCGCGGACGCCAAGCACGGCGTCCGGGACGAGATCGCCGCTCTGCTCCACACGCTGCGCGCACGCCGGGGGGCGCCCGGATCTCCGTCGGCCATCCCCGTTGATCGCGCGGCGCAGGAGCTCCTGGCGATGTCGGACGGGGTGACCCTCGGCGTACTCATCGGAAACCTCACCCCCGACCAGGCCCGCGCGACGCTGCGCGGTGCCCTGGATCGCCTGCTCGGGGCCTGACGGTCGGAGGATCAGATGTCGGCGCCGGGATCGTGGTCGACCGGGGGCTCACCCGTCCGCTCGATCTCGACCGTCAGGCGGGCCATCATGCCCCCGAGCGCGGCAGCGGCAGCGATCAGCGGGACGAACATCACACCGGCGGTGGCGCCGGCGATTCCCCAGGTCAAGGGGATGGTCAGGAGCTCCCGGCCTTCCTTGGACCGGACGGTCACGCGCTTCGCACTGGTGTCGCGGAGGGCTGCTTTGACCGTGTCGACGAGTTGCTCGCCGGCAACTTCGATGCGTTCGGTGAAGGTCTTGTCGTTCTGGCTCATGCGAAAACGCTATCGCCCCGGGCCACACCACCGGACGGCAGTCTCAACGGCCTTGCGGCGGCATGTTCCACCGCAGGATCGCCGGAGTCTCCTTCTCCGTCCCCAGCACCGACACGGTCCCCGTCTCGAGCGGAAAGTGCCCGCCCTGGCGGATGTCGAGGCCGAGCCACGCGAGGGTGAGTACGCGGAGTGAGTGCCCGTGAGCGAAGCACAGCGCGCGCGGCACCCCGCTCCCCCGGACCCGACGGACCACCGCCTGCAGACGGGCCATCACCTGATGGCCCGATTCTCCGCCCGGGACCGCACCGGTCCAGATGCGCCAGTCCGGCACCTGCCGGCGGATCTCGGCGCTCGTGCGGCTCTCGTAGTCCCCGTAGTTCCACTCCGCCAGGTTCGCGTCGACCGTGTATCGCCCGGTGAAGCCCGCGAGCTCTGCCGTCCGGCGCGCACGCAGGCGCGGGCTGCTCAGCACCATGCCGAACTGGATGCCGCGGAGGGCACCGGCCACGGCGCGCGCCTGGCGTACTCCCACCTCCGTCAGATCCAGCTCCGTCGTGGAGGTGTGCTGTCCGTTTCGGGACCACTCGGTCTCCCCGTGGCGCACGAGATACAGGTCGGTCATGTCTCCAGCATTGCAGCCGAGTGGCGACGGTTGCCGGCTGCCGGCTGCCGGCCAAAGTTCCGTCCGACCGTCCGAATAGGCTGACTCCGACCACCTATCGAAAGGATCTGCGATGCCGATCATCAGCACCACGAGCGTCTATGTCGATGATCAGGACAAGGCGCTGGCGTTCTATACGGAAAAGCTCGGATTCGTGGCCAAGACCGATGTCACCGCGGGGGAATATCGGTGGCTGACCGTCGTGAGCGATGTGTTTCCCGACGGCGTCGAGCTGGTGCTCGAGCCCGACGCACATCCGGCAGCGAAAACGTTCAAGGAGGCGCTGGTCGCGGACGGCATCCCGTTCAACAGCTTCATCGTCCCGGATGTCGACGCCATCCACGAGTCGCTCACGGCGCAGGGGGTGGAGTTCACCCAGCCGCCGACGGACATGGGCCCTGTGCGGGTCGCCGTCCTCGACGACACCTGCGGCAACCTCATCCAGCTGACGGAGTTCAAGGCCGATGACGAAGAGGAGGCGCAGCCGGCCGATTCGGTGTGAGACCGGGCCGACCCGGTCACTCCGGCCAGTTAGTCCTGTGGGAGCGCCACCGAGATCTCGATCAACGCGGCGTCGGCGAGACGGAGCGCACCGACCATGGTGCTGTAGGGCCTGATCCCATATCGGCTCTGTTTGAGCTCACCACCGAGGCGGAACCCTCCGTTGAGCGCAACGACCTGGAAACACTCCTCGCGGGTCTGACCGTTGAGGGTGAGGTCACCGGTGACCTCACCCTCGCTCCAGGAACCCGTGATGCCGGTGGAGACGAAACGCAGCACCGGATGCTTCGCCACATGAAGGGACTTGGCGGCATTGCGCTCGATCTCCTTGCGATCGCCCGCCGACATGGCCTTGGCGCCACCGCGACTGTCGCGCACGACCAGCGAATCCAGCTCGACGGTCACGTCGAGCTGACAGTCCACGGGACGTTCACCAGTATCGAGCGTCGCCTCCCAGCGTTGGGCGATGAGAGTCAGGTCGTGGCCCAGTCGCGCGGCGGGCCCCGCGCACGTGGTGTGAATGAGCAGATCGCCGTCCGCCTGTGTCAGCGCGTGCCGGCCAGGTGTCACAGTCATGGGTCCAGTCTGCGGCCTTTCGTGCGCGCATGGGTGCCGGGGTGGAAGATCGACGACATGGGCAAGGAACATCCTCCGCACGAACCGCACCGCGCCGATATCGGGGGCCTTCTCAACAAGCTCCGCGCGGCGGTCCTCGGCGCGAACGACGGCATCGTTTCCACGGCCGGTCTGGTGGTGGGTGTTGCTGCAGCGGCGCCCACGAACACCCCGGCGATCCTGACCGCCGGTGTGGCCGGCGTACTGTCGGGCGCGGTGTCCATGGCCGTGGGCGAATATGTCTCCGTCTCCACCCAGCATGACACCGAGAAGGCACTGATCGCGAAGGAGAAGGCCGAACTGCGCCACGCCCCGGAGGCCGAGTTCGCCGAGCTGGTCGGTCTCTATGAGGAGATGGGCCTCAAGCCCGAGACCGCCCATCAGGTGGCGACGGAGCTGACCCACCTCGACCCGCTGGCAACCCATCTGCGCGTGGAACTCGGCATCGACTCCGACGAACTCGTCAGCCCGTGGCAGGCCGCCTTCGCGTCCGCGATCGCGTTCACGCTCGGCGCGGTGTTGCCTGTGCTCGCCGTCGTGCTTGCTCCCCCGTCGACCCGGATCCCCGTCACGTTCGCGGTGGTCATCCTCGCACTCGCCCTGACCGGGCTCTCCAGCGCCAAGCTCGGCGGCGCGCCCATCAGCCGGGCGATCCTCCGCGTCGTCCTCGGCGGCGCGATCGGCATGGCGGTCACCTACGTCGTCGGTGGCCTGCTCGGAGCGAGCATCGAGTGAGGCCTCAGGGCTCGATGAGGCCAACCCGGATCGCATAGCGCGTCAGGTCCACCCGGTCCTTCATCCCGAGTTTCTCGAGCATGTTCGCCCGGTGACGCTCGACGGTCTTGGGGGAGATCACGAGCATGTCTGCGATCTCGCGGGTCGAGTACCCCTCCGCCACCAGCTTGAGGATCTCCTCCTCCCGGGGCGTCAGCACGGTGACTTCGGTCTGGTCCGGCTTGTTCAGGTATTCGCGGATGAGCGTCATCATCGCCCCCGGATAGAGGAACGGCTCACCCCGCAGCGCGGCTCGGCAGGCGCGCAACAGGTCGCGGTCGGCGACGGATTTGTGAACATAGCCGGCGGCGCCGCAGCGGAGGGCTTCGAACAAGTACTGCTCGTTCTCGTGCATGCTCAGAATCAGCATCTGCACGTCCAGACCGTCCCGCTGCACCGCCCGGGCCACTTGCAGCCCGGTCATCAACGGCATCGAGACGTCGAGCACGGCGAGGTCGATCCCACCCGCCTGGAGAATCCGCAGCGCTTCCTGTCCGTCAGCGGCCTCGGCGACGACCGTGAGGTCGGGCGCGCGGTCGATCATGAGCCGGACCCCCTGTCGGACGAGCGTGTGGTCGTCCGCGAGGAGCACGCGCGCGGGCTGGGCCTGTTGGGACGTCACGATCCTCCCTCCGTGGGGGCTGCCGGGGGATCGAGAAGCCCGTCAGCCCGTGGTGGCCGCGGAGCGCGGAGCGCTTCCCGAGGTTCCGTCGGAATCGTCAGAGTCACCTCGGTGCCCTTGCCGGATTGCCCGCGTACGCTCAACACCCCGTCCACCAACAACGCCCGCTCCTTCATCCCTTCGATCCCCGAGCCCGTCTGGCCCCGGAACCCGATGCCATCATCGGTGACCCGCAGGACGACAGCGTCGGCACCCCGGCTGGCGGATATGCGGGCCGTGGTCGCCTGCGCGTGCCGGACGATGTTCGTCAGCGCCTCCTGACAGACCCGGAACACGACAAGTTCCTGGTCCTCGGTGAGCTGTTCCCCCGGTGCGCCATCGATCTCCTTGAAGTCCCGCTCGACCAGGAGTCCGGTTTCGTGCTCGACACGCATGATCAGGTCGTCCAGGGCCGCCCGCAGCCCGAGGTCCTCGAGCACGCCGGGCCGCAGGGCTCCGGCCACCGCGCGTACCTGCTCCAACGCCGCCCGCACGCTCTCCCGCGGCTGGTCGAGCTCGCTCTCCCACTCGGGATGGTCCGCGACGACGTTGGCGAGACCGATGAGGGAGAACGTCAGCGTCTGCCCGATCTCGTCGTGGAGTTCGCGGGCGATGCGTCGCCGTTCGGCCTCCTGGGCATCGAGCGTGGCCTGCGTGCGCAGTTTGCGCTCGTCGGAGAGTCTGTCGAGGAGGCCGTTGTACGCCTCCGCCACCGCCTGCACCTCCCGCGCGGCCACGACCCGCAGGTGGGTGGTTTCATCGAGCTTGCGGATGCGGCGGATGTCATCGGACAGGGACGCCAACGGTTGCAGCGAACGCCGGATCCCCAGCGAGGTCACCACCAGCAGGGCCACCAGCAGGACCCCGAACACCACCAGCTCGAGCCGGTTGGGAGGGAAGGTCAGCGGGATGGGCGCAAAGAGCAGCACCAGGAACGCCCCGGTGATCACCAGGGAGTTGATGAGGATCGTTCGTCTGAGCAGAGACATCCGCCCACCTTCTGCCGCCTAGGCCTCGACCTTATCCCTGCTCTCCTCGGCCTTGGCCAGGTCCGGGCGGGTCCTGTCCCTGCGCGCGTTGGCCACGCGCCGGGAGATGGCCTTCTCCACCTCCACGATCGCGAAGAGCACTGCGCCGCCGCCCAGTGCCACCAGCCAGTGCCGCAGCTCGAGGGGGGCCGCGCCGAAGGGCTCGTGCATGAACGGGGCATACACGAAGGTGATCTGCAACGCCGCCAGCACGCCCATGCTGATCCACGCAATCGGGTTGGTCGTCAACAGCTGGGGCCGGAGGCTGCGGGTGCCGATGAAGCGGACGTTCAACAGATAGAACGCCTGGGCCACGATGAGGGTCGTCAACGCGGTCGTGCGCGCCACCTCGATCGCTTCGCCATCGGCCAGCTCCAGATAGAACGCGGCCATGGTCGCCGCACCGATCAGGACCGACACGTAGCCGATCCGGGCCACCATCGGAAGCGTCAGCAGGGAACCGCCCGGATTCCGTGGCGGACGCGCCATCACGCCGGGCTCCGAGGGCTCGAAGGCGAGCGCCAGGCCGAGGGTGATCGAGACGATCATGTTGACCCACAGCACCTGCAGCGGCGTGAGCGGCAGGACGATCCCGGCCAGAATGGCCGCGAGAATGACCAGGCCCTGGGCACCGTTGGTCGGCAGCAGGAACTCGATCGACTTCCGGAGGTTGTCGAAGATCGTGCGCCCCTCCTTCACCGCATCGGTGATGGAGACGAAATTGTCATCGGTGAGCACGATGTCGGCGGCTTCCTTGGTGACCTCGGTGCCCTTGAGACCCATGGCGACCCCGACATCCGCGCGTTTGAGGGACGGTGCATCGTTCACACCGTCGCCGGTCATGGACACGACCTCGCCCTCGTCCTGCAGCGCGGCGACGATGCGGAGCTTGTGCTCCGGCGAGGTCCGGGCGAACACATCGGTCCCGCGGACGAGTTGCCTGAGCTCCTCGTCGTCCGCATCCTCGATCTCCCTGCCAGTGACCACGGATTCGGCTTCGATGCCCATCTGGCGGCCGATCGCCCGGGCCGTCCCGGGATAGTCACCGGTGATCATCACGACCCGGATGCCCGCTTCCTGGCACTGCTCGATCGCCTCAACCGCCTCCGGACGGGGCGGGTCGAGGATCCCGAACAGGCCGAGGAACACGAACCCGCCCTCGTCGATGTCCGTGAGGTCCAGCGAATCGGTCCCCTCATCGGCCTCGCGAACGGCGGCGCCGAGCACACGCAGGCCCTGATCGCTCAGCTCCGTGACCAGCCGCTCCCAGTGCGCCCGATCCAGTTCCTCGGTCCGCGCCAACCCGGGTCCCTGCCGGTCGCAGCGCTCGAGCAGTGGGCCTGGAGCGCCCTTGAGGTGGATCCGGAGTCCCGCGTCCGAGTCGTCGAGAGAGGCCATGAATTTGTGGTCGGAGTCGAACGGCAGTTCCGCGACTCGATGGGCGATGTTGTCCGGCAGCCCCGCCTTGAGGGCGAACGTCCGCAGCGCCCCGTCGGTCGGTTGACCCCGCAGGACCCAGCGGTCGCCCTCTTCCCGGATCTTGGCGTCATTGGCAAGTCCGGCGACGATCGCCATCGAGCACAGGTCGTGTTCGACCCAGGGCTCGATCTCCTGGTTGTCGCAGGTGATGGCACCGTGCGGCGCGTACCCCACGCCACCGACCGCATAGTCCCCATCCACGGTCACAACGCGCTGGACGGTCATCTCGTTCTTGGTGAGAGTGCCCGTCTTGTCCGAGCAGATCACGGTGACGGCGCCGAGCGTCTCGACCGCGTTCAGGCGGCGGGTGATGGCGTGGCGTTTGGCCATGAGCTGGACGCCGCGCGCCAGCGTGATCGTCATGATCGCCGGCAGCCCTTCCGGGATGGCGGCGACCGCGAAGCCGACCGACGCGATGATCAACTCACCCATCGCATAGTCGTGGAAGATCAGGCCCACCGCGAACAGCACGAGCGCAAGCCCGGCGATGACGCCCGTCAGGCCCTTGCCGAACGTGTTCATCTGCCGGGTGAGGGGGGTGGACAGCGTCTCGACATCGGACAACATCTTGTTGATCCGACCGATCTCGGTGGTCGTTCCGGTGGCGACGACGAGTCCCGTGCCGGTGCCGGTGGTGACCATGGTCGAGGAGTACGCCATCGACTCCCGGTCCCCCAGGTCCGCGTCATCGGCCACCGGGTCGGTGGTCTTGCGGGCCGGTTCGGATTCTCCGGTCAGCGCGGCTTCCTCGACGGCGAGGTTGTTCGCTTCGAGTATCCGGACATCCGCCGGCACGCGGTCACCGGCCCGGAGCTGGACCACATCACCGGGAACGAGTTCATCGGCGTCGATGTCCTGCCATGTCCCGTCGCGTCGCGTGCGCGCGTGCGTGGAGAGCATGTCGCGGAGACCTTCGAGCGCCTTGTCCGCCTGGCCCTCCTGGACATGGCCGATCGTGGCATTCAGCAGGACGACCACCATGATCACCGTGGTGTCGACGAAGTGGCCGAGCAGCGCAGTGACGGCTGCGGCGAAGAGCAGCACATAGATCAGCGGGTCGTTGAAATGGCGAATGAACCGGATGACCGGATGGTCCCGCCCCGCCTCGGGCAGCCGGTTGGGCCCGATCTCCTCCAGACGCCTCGCCGCGTCCTCGGCGGACAGCCCCTCGCGCCCACTCTCCAGCGCCGACAGGAGGGTTTCCCGGTCGGTCGCGTGCGGAGTGACGGACGGAGCGAGGGCAGTAGTCATGACCTTGACTTTATGCGGGTTTCCGAACCGGCCCCAGCCCTGAGCAGCGAATTGCATGGTCAGGGGACGGGACGTGCGGGTTGTCCCCCATGGCTCGCCGGGGACAGGCTAGAGAGGCTCGGGCACGACCACCGCAGGGCTCTCGGTCTCGCGCAACACCGCACGGCTGATCGAGCCGAACAACAGTCCGACCAGTTCGCTGCGGCCTCGCGTGCCCACCACCAAAAGCTCCGCCTCCGAACCGAGCGCGACCAGTGACCTGGCGGTGAGGCCGGGCACCACGACGACCTCATAGTTCACGTCCGGGAACTCTTCCCGCAGGTCCGCGAGCGCGTACTCCACCTGCACCCCCCGCTGTTCGAGCCCATGACTGGGCAGCAACGAAACGGGTTGGACAGGTGCCACGAGCTCCAGCGGGCGTACCGGATCCTCAACGGTCGCGACCACGAGGGGACGGCCCGATTCCTGCGCGGCGGCGAACGCGAACCGCGCGGCCTCCATCGGGGGCGTGGCGAGGTCGAAGCCCACCATGATCGGTCCGGGGGCGGCTTCATAGCCGGGCGGTACGACGACGATCGGACCCTCGGCCCGGGCCACCGTGGCATCGGCGACACTGCCGAGAACCTTGCCGGTGATGCCGCCCAACCGCCGGGTCCCGATCACGACCATCAGCGCATCCCGGCTGGCCCGCACCAATGCATCGACCGGATCGGCGGTCAGCACCAGTCGATCGACCTGCAGCTCCGGGTGACGCTCCTGCAAATGCTTGACCTGCTCGTCGAGCACACGCTCCACCTGTTGCTTGCGGCCGGCCGCGTCCGGCCAGTGCCACGCAGCATCGGTGGCCCGCCGTTCCGAGGCGACGGTCCCGTGCACCGCGAGCAGAACCAGGCGCCTGTCACGATCGTGGGCCCAGTCCGCCGCCCAGTCAGCAGCCGTGCGCGCGGGGTCGGAACCGTCCACGCCCACAACGACGGTATCGGTCAGCTTCATCGCCAATCCTCCATTCCCTCATTCGCTGCCTCCAGCCAAGCGCGTGCGCGCGCGATAAACCAGTGTCAGAGCGAAAACTGATGGTTCGGCGCCTCGGAGATGGGGATTGTCACGGATGGTTTGCTCCGGTCGGGCGACGGAGGATGGACATGACAACGTTCCAGGGAAAGGACGCACATGTTCATCGTTGACGATCTCGACGTCCAGGACTTCCTCTCCGCCGGTCAGGGTGACGAACGGTCCGGCCCTCGCGAGGTCTGGGTATCACTGTTGATGCCCACCCACCGCAGCGGCCCCGAGACCACCAGCGGCGCGATCATGCTCAAGAACCTGCTGCGCGATGCGGCGCAACAGCTTGAGGAGGCCGACCGCGAATGGCTGCACGCAGCGGTCGATCCGTTGATCGCAGACAGCAAGTTCTGGCAGTTCCAGGGGGACGGCCTCGCCGTGTTCGTCTCCCCCGACGCAACCCGGGTCCACCGACTCTCGATCCCACTGGAGCCCATGGCCCGCGTCTCCAACACGCCTCACCTCGTGCCCACGGCGCCGATCCTCGCCCGCCCCAACGAATCCTCGATCCTCCAGCTCAGCCTCGGTCAGGTGCGGCTGTTCCATGTGACCAACGAGACCATCAACGAGGTTGATCTCGGCCCGATCCCCGCGTCGGTCGACGACCTCACCACGGACCGCGACCATCAGGCACATCTCCAATTCACCGGACAGGGCAAGGGGGCGGTGAGCTTCCACGGCCACGGGGCGGACGGATCGGTCGATCGGGCCCGCCGGGACCGCTTCCTCCGTCACGTCGCGCGTGGTCTTGAGGAGCGGGAGTCTGCGGAGGGTACGCATGGCCCGCTCTTCCTCGCCGCCACCCAGGACACCGCCGATTTGTTCGCCCGGCTCAGTGGCCGCTCGGAGCTGACCCGCCGGTTGATCTCGGGGTCGGCGGATGGCGTACGCCCGGCCGAGCTCCTCGACCGTGCCCGGCCCGTGCTGAAGGAATATGTCGAACGCCGGCACGCCGAACAACGTGAACACCTCGGGCAGCGTCGCTCGCAGGGTCGCGTATTGGAGGACCCGACGCCGGTGGTCGAGGCAGCCGTTCAGGGTCGCGTCGAGACGCTCTATGTGGGACCGGTCGACGAGGAGAACATCGACCGTGCCAACCGCGCGATCATCGAAACCCTCCGCAACTCCGGCGACGTCTGGCCGAGCCCGGACGGCAGCGACGGTGTCGTCGCCACGCTGCGTTTCTGAGGGCCCCTGCCGTTCCGGTTGAGGCCACATGGGATTCGGGAGTTGTCCACAGATCGCCGCCGATTTCGCTCTGGCGCTCAATAATGTCGGAGGGACTCGCTAGGGTTTAGATCACTAGTTCGAATCAGTGCAAGGTGATCGTAATGACCCACTCCGTGATGGTCCCGC
>LSQX01336687.1_pt1 | contig 48726 bp, 42 predicted proteins | sample 654561 | NCBI WGS metagenome assembly LSQX01 (sample SAMN04489861, study PRJNA283612) | anaerobic digester metagenome | isolation source: 4 biogas reactors fed with cattle manure at either 37C or 55C with and... | place: Denmark: Kongens Lyngby | collected 2014
CCAGAATTCTTGAATTCCTCAGAACGGTTTTTAAATAAAAAATGCTCCCTTAGGGGAGCATTTTAAATATATAAAAAAACAGTAAAAATGCGAATATAAATTAAAACCGTCCGGGAAACCCGGACGGTTGCAATATATAACCTTAAAGATTATTCATCAGCGTATGTTTCGGAATCCTTATTTCTGTAGTTTCTGAAAAGGAAATTCTTAATAGCTGTGAAGATAGCCTGAATGATATCGAATAATGCTGCGAAGTTTATTTCGCCCTTATCCAAAATTCCATTTGCAAAGTTCATTAAATGTACACCTCTTTTCGTTTTAAAATAGAGCATTAATCAAAAATTAGCCAATAGACTTGAACCAATTGATGAGAGCCTGGAAAGCTTCAATAATCTTGAAGAAGAAGTTTGCGAAACCTGCCCAATCAAAAGCTTCAAGAAGGATGATTTCACGACCGACTGTATAGCCGACACCTTCAACCTGTTCAAAGAAACCGTTAACCATTAAATTGCACCTCTTTTCATTTTTCATCGTAAAAGGAACCTCAGCTCCCTATTTACAGCATTATTATATCATATATATTGCGAAATTGCAAGTATTTTTCATCAAATTTAAGTAGTTTTACAAAAATAACAACTTCTTGCAATAATTCATAATTTGGACATAAACGCAAAGATTAATGTTGAACAATATTTGAACTTCTGTACGACAAAAAAGAACAATTGTTGCATTTATATGTTGAATTGTTGCGAAGTTGTTACGTAAATATAAATGTGCTCATACAAATGTACATAAATATTTAACTCTGAATTTTCATATCAAACACTACAGTTGGTAATAACGAACTTTTAGATCTTTTATTTTAACTTTATAAAAAGCTATTTACAAAACTATAAAAATAGTTTATAGTATATACATTAAACTATGAGGTGGATTATGGAAAAATACTATCGAAGTGCAACAGATACTCATATAAACTGCGAAAAACCCAGAGCATATTTTATACCATTTTCGACTGCATCGATCGGCGAGCGTCGTCGGGAGATGAGCCCTGCATATATCAGCCTTAACGGCAAATGGGATTTTGCTTATATTGAGAATACAGATGCGTTCTTGCCCTTGGATGATTCTTGTCCTAAGGTTTCATACACGGGAAAGATACCCGTTCCATCCAACTGGCAATATTTTCCGGAGCTTACTCCGGATGTCCCGCAATATATAAATCAGGACTATCCCTTCCCTGTCGATCCTCCACATCTTCCTGATGTTATACCGTCGGGTTTTTATCATCGCACTTTCAGGTTAACTCTTAATAACCGCAGATATTTTATAAATTTTGAAGGTGTTGCTCCCTGTTTCTACCTTTGGATAAACCAACAATTTGTCGGTTTCGGCTCTGTTTCGCACTGCACAAATGAATTTGAGATTACTGACTATGTTCAAAACGGCGATAATGATATTCATGTTCTATGCGTTAAATATTGTGTCGGTTCTTATTGCGAAGACCAGGACTTTTTCAGATTAAACGGTATTTTCAGAGATGTATATATTTTAGAAAGAGAAAATAATTGTATTCGGGATATTTTTGTTCGACGTACAGTAAGTGAAGATTTGAAAACTGCAGATGTCAGCGTTGAACTCAAAAGCGATTCGGGAATTGCGGTAAACTGGGTATTAAATGATTATAAATTTAAGAAAATAACTTCCGGAAGTACGGACGGAAGTTTTGAATTTACAATTGAAAATCCGGACTTGTGGAATCCGGAAGAACCTTATGTCTATAATCTTAGCATACAAGCCGGCAATGAATTTATTGATATTCCCTTATCAATTCGTCGTTTTGAAATAAAAAATCGCACTTGCCTGCTTAATGGTGTGAAATTTAAGTGTCGAGGCGTAAATCGTCATGATATGCATCCCGAAAAAGGTTATGCGGTTGATTACGAACACATGAGGCGTGATTTGCTTATACTAAAAAGAGCTAATGTCAATATGATCCGGACATCTCACTACCCTAATGACCCACGTTTTCTTGAAATGTGCGACAGAATGGGTTTTGCTTTAGTTAATGAGGCTGACTTGGAAACTCATGGTATGGGATATAATTTCGGCGACTGGTATTGGGACTATTGGTCACATATTTGCGATGACGAACTTTATAAAAACATGTGCGTTGACAGAGCAATTCGTCTTTACGAAAGGGACAAAAATTACGGTTGCGTTCTCCTTTGGTCGCTTGGTAACGAAAGCGGTTGCGGTGAAAATCACAGAGCAATGGCAAAGTATATCCGTTCACGTGATCCGCAAAATCTTATCCACTATGAAAATGCTCATCTTGAATATTCAAAAAGGGTTAATCGTGATTTTAGTGATATTTCGGATGTTGAATCAAGAATGTATGCTCCCATTGATTATCTTCGTGAATATTTAGCCGACGAAAAACAGACAAAACCGTTTTTCTACTGCGAATATGTCGATTCAATGAGTACGGGAGATGTATATAAATATTGGGATGAATTTAACGACATTGACGGATATTTCGGTGGATGTATCTGGGAGTTTGCCGATCACGCTGTAAACATCGGTACCGAAGATGCTCCGCTTTACCGTTACGGCGGAGATTGGGGTGAATATCCCAACGATGGCTATTCTTGTATTGACGGTGTTGTCTATCCAGACAGAACTTCTCGTCCCGGTTATTTTGATATGAAAAAAGTCTATGAGCCGTATTCATGCGAATATAGCAAGGGTTATATCAATGTAAAAAATCGAAAATTTTATACTGACAGCAAAGATATTTATATCGAATGGTCAGTTGAAACCGACGGGAAAGTTGTTCAAAAGGGAACGATTGACTCCCCCAATATTGCTCCCGGCAACACCAGAGCTTACGGATTATTTGAAGATAAGAAATTTTCAGGCAATACTGTGTTAAATATATCATTTTGTGAAAGAACGGCTAAACCTTGGGCAAAACAAGGCTACGAGATTACATTCAGTCAATTTATCTTATCTGAAGAAAAAATCGACCTGCACGGTGAAAAAAAGCCAATTGAAGCAATTGAAAGCAAAACCGAAATAATTGTTACTGCTATGAACACAAGATATGTCTTTGATAAAATCGAAGGAACATTAAAATCCGTGATGCGTAACAATATGGAACTGCTTGACAGACCCTTACAATGGAATATTATGCGTGGCACCACATATAACACCAAAGACAAGATGAACGATTGGCTTCGTGCAAGGTACGACAAAATTGAGCAAAAAACATATTCGGTTGATTTTGATATGAATGATGAATATGCGATTGTTACAATGAATATTGCTCTGTCAGCTGCCGCAATGCCACCTGCTGTTAAAGGAAAAGTTATATATAAGATTTGCGGAGACGGAGTAATGACTATATCCTTCAGAGGTGATGTAACACATAACGCTCCGCCACTTCCCGAATTTTCCTGCATATTATATCTCAATTCCGATTATGAGAGCCTTCGATATTACGGTTATGGACCGTTTGAAAGCTATAAAGAACGTCATCGTGCTGCTCGTCTGGGGTATTACAAAACAAACATAACCGATAATCTGGAAAAATATATCAAACCTCAGGAAAGTTCCGCCCATTTTGGCACTCGTCTTGCGGTAATATCGGGAATGTATAATACTCTTGCAATTTCCGCTACACGTCCCGCTTCTTTCTCGTTTAATGCACTTCACTATACTTGGGATATGCTTTACAACACTAAGCATTACGATGAGCTAAAACCCCTTAAAACAGGAGTTATTAAAATAACATACGATTTGGATTCTTATGCTTATTCCTTTGATGACAAGCATATTGATTTTGAATTTGACATAAAGATATGACAAAAATTCTTGTTATTTCCGATTCGCACGGCTCGGTTAAAAAGATTGAAAAAGCACTCGCCGACAATTTCAGTTGCAAATATCTGATATTCTTAGGTGACGGAACCGATGATATTAAAAATGCAGAAGACCTTAATCAAAACAGAATTAAATATGTAGTGAGAGGAAACTGCGACAGACTTGACTACTTTAATCCTTTACTTTTGACTGCAAATATTGATGGGGTTAAATTCTATATTACACACGGACACCAAGAAAAAATTAAAGAAGTCGGAACAGACATTATTGAATCGAGAGCCATGTCAGAGGATTGTGATATTGCACTTTTCGGACATACACACAGTTATGCGAACATAGATTTTTGCAATTTAAAACTATTAAATCCCGGCAGCATAAGAGATAATAACTGTTATCTCGTCCTGACTGTCGATAACGGAAAATTAGTGGATATTGAAAGGAAAACCCTATGAACTTAAACGAAAGAATTAAATTTTATGCCAAACTTGTTGCACGATTAGGTGTAAATGTTACCGATGATAAATATGTGCTTATTACCTGCCCCGTCCATGTATCCGATTTCGGATGTATGGTTGCCGAGGAGGCTTACAAACTCGGAGCAAAAGATGTTATTATGAACTACTACGATGAAAAATTTGCTCGTGTTCGCTATGATTTGGCAAACCCGGAAGTATTCAAATACGTTCCCGAGTGGAAAGCTGAGAGCAGAAACTACTATGCACGTGAGGGTTGTTGTAATATTGCTATTATATCCGATGATCCGGATATTTTTACCGGCGTGGAAAGTTCAAGATTGCTTGACCAAACCATCGCAAGCAAAAAAGCATTCAAGGAATATTATGATATTATGGATGCCTGCAAACTTCGCTGGACGGTTGTAGCCGTTCCGTCTGAAAAGTGGGCAAAAAAAGTATATCCCGATGCAGATAATGCAGTAGAACTTCTCTGGACTGCGATTTTGGACAGTGCAAGAATTACCGAAAATGCCGTTGAAAATTGGATAGAACACGATAAAACCCTCAAATCTCGTGCAAACACTCTCAATGAAAACGCTTTTAAGTCCTTACATTTTACGAACTCTTTAGGCACCGATTTCACTGTCGGTTTGGTTGATAAGCATATTTGGAAAGGCGGAAGTGATAAGGATTTCTATGGAGTAAGTCATTTCGCCAATATGCCCACCGAAGAAATTTTCACAATGCCAGACAGCCGTATAGCAGACGGTCGTGTTTATTCCGCTATGCCTCTTGTATATCAAGGCAATACCATTGATGAATTTTGGCTTGAATTTAAGGATGGTGCAGTTATTGATTTTGATGCGAAAGTCGGCAAAGATACTCTCAAAATGCTGCTTGACACCGACGAAAACTCACGCAGATTAGGTGAAGTCGCTCTTATTCCATACGACAGTCCGATCTCAAAACTCAACACTCTTTTCTACGAAACCCTTTTCGATGAAAACGCATCCTGCCACTTGGCTTTGGGAGAATGTTATCCCGATACAATGGAAGGCGGAGAAAAATTAAGTGAGGATGAATTAAAGGCTCTCGGTGGCAATAAATCCGTTGTTCATGTTGATTTTATGATTGGCACAAGCGATATGAATATTGACGGAATTAAAAACGACGGTACTGTTGTACCGGTTTTCCGAAACGGGAATTTCGTCATATAAAAGAAACAAGCGTATGCACGAGGCATACGCTTAATTTTATTAATACATTCCGCCACCTTGAGCCATTGCGGCCGCTGCTGCGGCTTCGGCTTTCGGATCCGGAATATCAGCGACAAGAGATTCCGTTGTGAGAACCATGGATGCAACGGATGCTGCATTCTCAAGGGCTGAACGAGTAACCAATGTAGGATCAAGAATACCCGCTTTAAGCATATCGGTATATTCTTCCTTTGCAAAGTCAAAGCCGTAATCTTTTTTCTTGGAGCGAACAATAGCATCAATAATTACGCTACCTTCTAAACCGCCATTGTATGCAATCTGACGAATGGGCTCTTCCAATGCACGAAGAACGATATTGATACCGGTCTTTTCATCGGGATCGGTTGCCTTAATAGCACGAACTGCGGGGATAGCATTAAGAAGTGCAACGCCGCCGCCGGCTACATAACCTTCAAGAACTCCAGCCTTTGTAGCTGCCAAAGCGTCTTCAATATGAAGTTTCTTTTCCTTCATTTCGGTTTCTGTTGCAGCACCGACATGAATAACAGCAACACCGCCGGAAAGTTTTGCAAGACGTTCCTGTAATTTTTCTCTGTCGAAATCAGAAGTGGACACTTCAATCTGATTCTTAATCTGATTGATTCTGTCCTTGATTGCAGAGGATTCACCTGCACCGTCAACGATAACTGTATTTTCCTTGGTTGACTTAATCTGTTTTGCTCGACCGAGGTGATTTATGGTAGCGTCCTTAAGTTCTAAACCGAGTTCACTTGTGATAACTTCACCGCCTGTAAGGATAGCGATATCACGGAGCATTTCCTTACGTCTGTCACCAAAACCGGGAGCCTTTACGCATAAACAAGTGAATGTTCCGCGAAGACGGTTTACAAGAATAGTAGCAAGTGCCTCTCCTTCAACATCTTCAGCAATGATAACAAGTTTTCTTCCGCCCTGAACTACTGATTCAAGAAGGGGTAAGATTTCCTGAATATTGGAAATTTTCTTATCGGTAATGAGAACATAAGCATCATCAATAACGGCTTCCATCTTCTCTGTATCTGTTACCATATAGGGAGAGATATAGCCACGATCAAACTGCATACCTTCAACAACTTCGCTGTATGTTTCGGCAGTTTTGGATTCTTCAACGGTGATAACGCCGTCTGCGGTAACCTTTTCCATAGCTTCTGCAATAAGGCGACCGACATCTTCGTCTCCTGAAGAAATAGCACCTATACGAGCAATATCATCGTTGCTTGTAACAGGCTTAGCAGCAGCCTTAAGTGCTTCAACCGTTGCATCAACAGCCTTCTTAATACCTTTTCTGACGATCATCGGGTTTGCACCGGCGGCGACATTCTTCATGCCTTCACGAACCAATGCTTGTGCCAATAATGTTGCGGTAGTTGTACCGTCACCGGCTAAATCGTTTGTCTTGTTTGCAACTTCTTTAACAAGTTGGGCACCCATATTTTCAAATACATCTTCAAGTTCAATGTCTTTCGCGATTGTAACACCGTCATTTGTAATTAAAGGAGAGCCGTATTTCTTATCAAGAACAACGTTTCTGCCCTTGGGTCCCAATGTGATTTTAACGGTATCAGCAACTTTGTCAATACCGGTAGCAAGAGCCTTTCTTGCTTCTTCACCGTAAATAATCTGTTTTGCCATATCTTATTCCTCCACTATTGCCAAAATATCACTTTGGCGAACTATAATAAATTCAGTACCGTCAAGTTTGACCTCAGTACCTGCGTATTTATTGAGAATTACTTTCTGACCGACCTTGACTTCCATCTTAACTTCTTTACCGTCAACGATACCGCCCTTGCCCACTGCAACAATTTCAGCAATCTGGGGCTTCTCTTGTGCGGAAGATGTCAAAATGATTCCGCCGGCAGTCTTTTCTTCAGCCTCAACGAGTTTGACGACGACTTTGTCGCCTAATGGATTTAACTTCATATACATTCTCCTTTTGATTGATAACAAGTATTTAGCACTCTTTCTTTTTGAGTGCTAAATCTATTTTACACCATTTTCAAAAAAAATCAAGTCTTTTTGCAAAAATATTCAAAAATTCATAGTATGTTAACAATTGACATTGCATTTCGTATGTGTTATAATGAAAAAAATATATTTAAGAAGGTATAAATTATGAATATAACCAATGGAAAAGAAATAGCGACCGAACTTCGAATGCAACTTAAAGAAAAGGTTGAAAAACTTAAAGAAAAAAACATCCATATCGGTTTAGCTGTTATTATTGTAGGAGACAATCCTGCCTCAAGAATATATGTAAACAATAAAAAGAAGGCTTGTGCGGAAGTCGGCATTGAGAGTTTTGAATATGCACTCCCCACTGAAACAACACAAGAGGAACTTATCAATTTAATTGAAAAACTTAACAATGATAAAAAGGTAAACGGAATTTTGGTGCAACTTCCCGTTCCGAAACATATTGATGATAAAGCCGTTATCAACGCAATTTCCGTTAAAAAAGATGTGGACGGTTTTTCACACAACAACATGGGAAAACTCGCCACCGGAGATTACGGTCTTCTTCCATGCACTCCTGCCGGTATAGTATATATGCTCAAACACGAGGGAATACAAATAGCAGGAAAGCATTGTGTCGTTATCGGCAGAAGCAATATTGTCGGGAAACCCATTTCTCTTTTAATGCTTGATGAAAACGCAACCGTTACAATTTGCCATTCAAAAACTCCCAATCTTAAATATCATACACTACAAGCAGATATAATTATCAGTGCCGTCGGTCATGCAAAATTGATTACCGCAGATATGGTCAAAGAGGGTGCAGTTGTTGTCGATGTCGGAATGAATAAAGACGAAAACGGAAAATTATGCGGTGATGTTGATTTTGAAAATGTTGCCCCAAAATGCTCATACATAACTCCCGTTCCCGGCGGTGTCGGTCCGATGACAATAGCAATGCTTCTTAACAATACGGTAAAAACCTGCGAACAGGAAAATTGAGAATAATATGAAACCTAAGACATTAACTCCCGAAAAACTGCAAAAACAAGCAGCACGCCGAGAAAAAGAATTAAGATATTGGCAAAAACAGAAAAATCGCCCTAAACGCAATATGTATTTTGCATATCTGGTATTGATTATAGCAATCGTTTACGGTATAGATGAAGTGGCATCCCAGATTGGCATGCTTATGAAAACCGAAATTGCCGCAGATTTATTCCAAAGCGAAAATTCGGTAACGATATTAAACCTGCTTCAAATATTGAACGTTCCATTTCTGCTTATCGGCTTCTTATATCGACCTCTTGCAGATAAATGGGGCAGAAAAACTTTCTTAGTTATCAACACTTTCGGCATGAGTTTATCTTTGTTTATAATATTTGTATCGAACAATGTTTTTCTGTATTTCATCGGTGCGGCTTTAATTCAATTCTTTGTCCCTCACGACATGCATGTCGTTTATATAATGGAATCATCACCGCAAAAACACAGGGCAAAAACTTATTCAATAATCAAATTTTTTGCCAATATGGCGGTTATGCTTATCCCTATTTTAAGACGCACACTTATGACTTCAGCGAGCGAATGGCGTAAAGTTTATATGATACCCGCAGTCGTAGGTTTAATTGTATCATTTCTTGCCCTTCTTTTTGCTCGCGAAACAGATGCATTTCTGGACTCCAGAATAAAATATTTGTCCATGACAGACGAAGAAAGAGCAGAAATGGAAGCAAGGAAGGCTGCCGAAAATGCTCAAGGCGGTCTTATTCCCGCACTAAAATTCGCATTTAAGCACAAGCAACTTCGTTGGCTATATATTACTACGGCATTAACCGGTATAGGCTTTATCGGCAGTATTGATTATCAGACGATTATGTCTTACGGTTTCGCCGGCTCTATGGGCGGATATACTGAGGAAATATTAAATTCCGTCAGCATAAATCAAGTTACGGCAGCCTTAATGCTATTTCCGATAGGTAGTGCCGTTGCTCAAGTCATAATGGGATTTATATCCGATGCAAAAGGAAGAAAAGCAGCCGCAATTACTACTGCGACAAACTGTGTTATCTCATTTATTATCTTTACTGTCGGTGCTTCAATGGGTTTAAGCCCTGCAATAGTCGGTTTCTTCTGCGGAGCATTTGTCGGAAATTATTACTCAACAAATGACGTTCTTATCATGATGGTCGGCGAATCTTCACCGACAAACTTGCGTTCATCCGCAATGTCCGCTCAATTTATTGTCGGAGCAATAGGATATGTCATTTGTTATGCTGTTTATACACCGATAACCATGAAATTCGGAAACGTCGCAATCGCCCCTGTCGCTTTCGGTCTTTTGGTTCCCGCCTTTATTGCCGCACTCGTCGCCTTAATAAAGCAAACATCAGACACCCGAAACGTTGATATGGATACCGTAACCGGCACAGAGTGGGATTAAAAAGATAAAATAATTAACATGCTTCAAAAGGCTGACTTCTGAGGCATGTTAAAATGTTATATATAAAAGAATATTACTCTATATCTATAATAACGCCTGAACCGACTGTTCTGCCGCCTTCACGGATAGCAAAACGAAGACCTTTTTCGATAGCGATGGGAGTGATGAGTTCAACTTTCATGTCAACGTTGTCGCCGGGCATGCACATTTCTGTGCCTTCGGGAAGAGAAATGATGCCTGTAACGTCAGTTGTTCTGAAATAGAACTGAGGACGATAGTTATTGAAGAACGGTGTATGACGACCGCCTTCTTCCTTAGTAAGAACGTAAACCTGACCTGTGAACTTTGTATGGGGCTTGATGGAACCGGGTTTAGCAAGAACCTGACCACGTTCAATATCTGTTCTCTTAATACCACGAAGAAGAGTACCGATGTAGTCTCCTGCCTCAGCATAGTCAAGGTGCTTATGGAACATTTCGATACTTGTGCAAACTGTGTTTCTGGATTCATCGGAAAGACCGACGATTTCCACATGGTCGTTAAGACGAAGTTGACCACGCTCAACTCTGCCTGTAGCAACGGTACCACGACCTGTGATTGTGAATACGTCTTCTACGGGCATGAGGAAAGGAAGGTCTGCCGTACGTTCGGGAGTGGGGATATAACTGTCAACCGCTTCCATCAAATCCCAGATAGGTTTAAGTTCGGGGGCATCAATGTCGCCACCGTTATAGTTGAGGGCTTCATAAGCAGAACCTCTGATAATGGGAGCATCCTCATCAAAACCATACTCAGCAAATGCTTCACGAATTTCCATTTCAACAAGGTCAAGGAATTCGGGATCATCAACCTGATCGCACTTGTTCATGAAAGCAAGGATTGCGGGAACGCCAACCTGACGAGCAAGAAGGAGGTGCTCCTTAGTCTGAGCCATGGGACCTTCGGTAGCCGCGATAACGATGATAGCACCATCCATCTGAGCAGCACCGGTAATCATGTTCTTGATATAGTCGGCGTGTCCGGGGCAGTCAATGTGAGCGTAGTGACGATTTTCTGTCTCGTACTCAACGTGAGACGTGTTAATTGTGATACCGCGTTCTCTCTCTTCGGGCGACTTATCAAGAATTTCAATTGGAATGTATTTTGCTTTTCTATTCAAAGAAAGTGTTTTTGTTATTGCCGCAGTCAAAGTAGTTTTTCCATGTTTATTTTGTCCAATTACTCCAATATTAACATGAGCTTTTTTATTACAAGAATTATCTTTAGAAATTACAATGGGTTGATAACATTCAACTCCTTCTTTTTTAATTTTTGATCTGCGAAAAATCAGAACAATAATGCTTACTACAGTTAATAATGCAATCATAATCAATGAAATGAATAATCTATTATTGTCGTTTTGCATCACATTCCCCTTTCATAAATTTTATTTTATCAATACCGGATTCTATGAAAATTTTTAAAAGACGTTACAATTATAAATGTTAATTTTTCAAGAAAATGTTTATTTCAAATAAATATTATTATCAAATTAACAATTGATAACTGTATTTAATTCCTTATAAGCTTATTATAAAGGAAGCTCTATTTTTTGTCAACCTTTTTGAAACAAAATTTTAAACTAAAAACATTTCAAAATTGAATCGCAAATATTTTCCAACTTCATTTTCAAAGTATTTTGCATCATGAATAATTAACTTAATTACGAAATAACTTGTTGATGTTGAATGTTACAATGAATTATGAAAAAACATTCTTAAGATTACTCATCCCGCATTTTGAGCAAAACATTTTATGCCTACTTGTTTTTCTTTTCCTTATCTCTGTAATAGAGATATAAAGCGAGGTCAATTGATACCATTGTAAAATTGAGAATATAGAAGAAAAGGACATACCAAGCGAAATTTCCGGAAATAATTTTTCCGACTATACCGCAAATATAACCAAAATCAATAAGCACCAAAAACGCCAAACTCTTGCCTTTTGTTGACTTGTTTTTCAATGTTGTGATGATATTATTCGGCCAAGAAAAGCCGAACGCAAAAATCATCATTATTTCCAATACTTCTGCCATTAAATCTCCTCTATACCGCAAACGGTATTTTTTTATTATTAACGATTATATTCACTCAGCCAAATTTTTATCTTGTTTTCATCGTATTCTTCCGGAATGCTCAAGGCGATTTTTGAAAGTTTTTCTCCCTCGTTGAGCGTCTTCATAACTTTCAACAATAACGGAATATCAGAAATACCTTTAATTGCTTTTTCAATCAGGTCTTTAATACCCAATTTTATACCGCCTTCTTTTATGGCTGCGGTGATATCCTCACCTTTTACCACACCCTTATTAAGCAAAAAATTGAGATTATCAGTTCCCAAAGTGCATAACATTTCACGCAACTTGTCCAAACTGCATATCTTGGCATTTATTTCTTTGAAATATCTGACATTATATTTCCAAAGCGTTTTTACATCAGTTTTTCCGTTATTTTCAATAACAACATCTGCAAGCATTTTACCGGCAATCATTGAATTTGCAATTCCCGAACCGATAAGAGCAACCGTCATTGCTGCACTATCGCCTACTGCGGCATATCCATCTGCAACCATTTTGCCGACAGCACGACGCACGGGAATAAATGCAAATTGCCCGCCTCGAATTACTTTGTCGGTAAGTTCGGGATGTTCGCTCTTATAATCATCAATAACTTGTTTTATGTCTTGTTCTCCGAATTTATTAAAACGACCTATAAGAACGTCGCAATATTCTTCACGACATTCATACCATGAAATTCCGGGCTTGTCCAAATGGAAAAAATACACATTCCAATCCGTATCGGGTGGGGTAACGGTCATATCCCGTTCGTAAAATGCTCGAAAAGTCTCGAAAACCTGAGTATTGTCAAACTCATTTTCTATCATTAAGTTTGACGGCAAAAGTGAACGGACGGGAGAAAATGCACCTGCCGCATCAACAATCAAATCTGCTTTGCATGCTTCTTTTTTCCCGTTTTTCTCAACAAATAACCCCGTAACTCGATTATTTTCGACTATCGGCGAAATGATTTTCGTTTCATATTCAAACTTTACTCCCTTTTCGAGAGCAAAGCCGATTAACGAATCATATATCGCAGAACGATCCATATTTACATTGGTAATGGGGGATAAAACTTCCGTTTTAATTTTGGTTTTCTTATTCGGAGACACAAATACACTTTCCGGTACTTTAACGTATTTTGCGTTTTTCGGTAACTCAATACCGCAAAAATCAAAACAATCTTTTTCGAACATATCGGTCCAATCATAACCGAGTGCACCTTTGGCAAAACGCTCAATTACCGTTACATCAAAACCGTTTGCCGAAAGATGCGCAGCCGCAACCAGTCCGCCGTGACCGGCACCTGCGATAATTACTTTTTTATTATCCATTTTCACTCTCTTGATAAATTCTTACATAGTCAACTATATATTCGGTATAATATTTGTCTTTGTCAAGTTTGTCAAGAATCTCAGCATCGGGAATGCAAATAGAGAGAATAACTTCTTCTTCAACAGTTGAAACACCGTTCCCGAATGTTGACCTTGTTGTTTCTACGCCGTTTACATAGAATATATACTCCTCGTCAGTCCATTTAAGACCGTAGGTATTGTATTCCTTATTGATATTCTTGCCTCTGTAGAAACCGAGTATTCTTGACTGGAAGCCTTCTTGTACACCGTCAACGCCTGCACAATGTATTGTCTGAAAAATAAAGGAGTTTCGTCTGTTCTCATAAATCGACTCGAAAATATCAAGTTCGGCTCCGCCTACACCGCCTTGGGAATATTCTGCTTCATAAGGATGTCTCGCCTGAATCCAGAAAGCACTCCAAAAGCCCGTTCCCGTGTTACAGATACAACGACATTCAAAATAGCCTTCCTTATACTTTTCAATCAAAGCCAAGTCTCCGCCATACCATCCTGAACCGAATTTTCCGTTCTCATCATATTGACCGGACATAATAAGATTGCCGTCTTTAACTTTAATCTGATCGCCGGACTTATATCCGCCACGGCTTTTACCTTCTCCTCGAATGTACCAAGAATCTAAATCTATGCTTTCGCCGTCAAAATCATCTTCAAATACAAGTTCATAACCGCTAAGATCAAGTTTATCTCCCAAGGGGGTTAAAGGAGCATCGATGAGCACACTTAATATTGCTTCAAACAATGCCCGAAAAGCAGCAGGAAATTTTGCAATATCACCTTCGCCGACCTTTTCAAATAAAGCTTTCGCCCTGTCAACTGCACTTTGTTGACGAAATGCTAGGTTCAATGGATTGTCCGCTGACCTTGCTGAAACCGGAGCAATACTGAATATTCCGAATAACATAACGGATACCAGTATTATCGAAATAAGTTTACGTGTTTTCATAATTACCTCCAAAAATAGTTATAAAATTATATAACTGACGACAGAAAACCGCCGTCAGTTTTTATATCAGAATGTATCTTCAACGATAACAGATTGAAGAATTGCGGGGAGCATTGACATAAAATTGCCAAGCCATTCGGTAAGTGTATAAGTTGCAAAGTGGATAAAGTCAATAACTTTGTTTTCAAGATATGCTTGTTTCGGAACGGTGTTGTCTCCCGTGAAAGTAATCTCGTTTTCGCCTGCAGCCTTAGTTCTTGTGTAAGTATCGGTATTTGTTATAATATTATCCTCTTCACCTTCGGCTAAATCCTTGACGATATAACTATTTAAGGTCAAAGTCGTCCCGACAATAGACACTGTATTAAAGCAACCGCCGACATTGTTAAGATTAACTTCATCCCAACTATTGTTTTCATCATCCCAGCAGTTTGCATAGCCGTCCTTCTGAACAACAAGATTAGCAATTAAATCTTTCTTCATAAAGGTGTCGCCTAAAAATTTGCGTATTTCATAACGCTTGTCTCCGGCTGTACCGGCAAGCACATAAGTTGTGCCGTCTTCATCAATAGCCTGATTTTTCAGAGCCTTAGTGCGAAGATACATATGGTCGTGACCGGACATAACAAGGTCAACATTGGTTTCGTCGCATACTGCGGTTAAATATTTCTGAATATACCACATATCGGGCCATTTTGCATCTTTGCCCAATGAATACGGTGCTTTGTGAAGGAAAACAATTTTCCAATCCTTATCGGTGGAATTCATATCATTTTTAAGCCAAGTAAGTTGTGTTTTAGATATGGCAATATTGTCATTTGTATTAAGAACCGCAAAATGACAGTTGCCGACATCAAATGAATAGTTTACACCGTTCTTTGTTGTTACAGATTCGCTTGTGTCAAGTGTAAAGAGATTGTTAAACCAATTTGCGTTACTGTCATGGTTGCCAGCTACGGGAACAAGCGAATAGGTTAAATTCATCTCCCCGAAACACTGGTCATAAAGATCCCATTCTTCGTTTGTTGAGTCGTTTGTAAAGTCGCCGAGGTTTACAACGAAATCTGTACCGATCTGATGGTCAAGAGCCTTGTCAAGAACATTTGCACCCTTTTCCATACGATCCAAAACGCTTGCCTGAACATCCGCAACAGCGATGAAATTAACAATATCATCACCGTTATCGGTTGTGAAATAACCGTAATCGCTCCACACGTTGCCGTCACCGACTCTGTATCCGTATGTTATACCTGCGGCAAGACCGGAAACAACGGCTTTGTGATAGTAATTGCCTTCAAATTTTTCAGATCCGACTACTTCAACCTTGGCGGAGTTTACCGGTACACCGAGAATTGAAATTTCAACTTTAGTGTCGGTTTCTGATTTTGTATACCAGCAAAAACCTCTTTGAGTGGCGGTATCACCGTTAATTGTGCAGTTAATTCTGAAGGGAGCATTTTCTCCCGCCGCATAAGACGAAACGACAGAAATGCTCAAAAGTAACATCACAGAAAGAATAAGACTGATAATTTTAGAAAATTTCTTCATTTTAGTTCACCTTTTTTAATATTTTAAGAAGTTCACCCGCATCATCAAGAACAAATGTCGGTTTGTCCTCAGATGCCTCAAGAACCTCTTTCGTTGTCTCTCCGCTCAACACGAGCATTGAGTAAACACCTGCATTGATTGCACTTTTTACATCAGTATAAATCCTATCTCCGATAACCAGCGTTTCTTCTGGAGAATATCCCCATTTATCCATAGCAAGTTGCGGCATCAGGGGAGAAGGTTTTCCGATAAAAAGCGGACGTTTTTTCGTAGCATTAAAAAGCATTTCAGCAACAGAGCCGCAATCAGGTACGTAGCCGTATTCCGTCGGGCATACCAAATCCGGATTTGTTGCGATGTAATTTACATCACGAAGTAAAATCTGACTTAAATCATCCAATTTCTTAAAGGTCAATTCCGTATCAAAACCGGACACAACCGTATCAATATCTTCTGCATACTCGTCGGTTACATTAAGTCCTGCCGACTTAAACTCCTCTTTTAACGAGTTTGTGCCTTGAACATACATCTTGTCATCTTTATGGTGCTTTAATAAATAGTAAGATGTTGCCTGAGAGGATGTGATAAAATCATCATATTCAGCCTCAATACCGAGTTTTTCAAGTTTTTTTACATAGTCAAGCACACTTCTGGATGAATTGTTTGTCATAAACAAGTATTTCTTGCCTTGTTCTTTTATTGTTTTCAGAAGTTCCTTTGTAAACGGAAACAAATTGTTCCCAAGATACAAAGTCCCGTCCATATCCATTAAGAAGAATTTAATATTCTTAATTTGTTCAAATGATTGCATTGTCAGTCAAAAAGTCCTCTCCTGCAAGCATCCTCATACCAAACCTCAAGATTTCGTTTTGTCTGAGGAGACAAAGGTCTGCGATTTGCTCTTGCATATTCTTCAAAAGGTACACCCATCAGGCTAACCATATATTTTGCGGTCGGATTGAAACAGCCGTCAAGCACATCGGAAAGAGAACAGACCGCTGCGTGATAAATCTTTGCTGTTTCTTTATCATCTTCGCAATATGCATCCCACATCTTACGAAGAAGTTTTGTGCCGCAAGTTGAGGGAGTGGCAATTACACCACGTGCTCCCATCTCATAAGAATCATAAAGAAAAGGAATATTTGCGTTCATAACACAAGAATTGCCCTGAACGGAAAGTTTCTGAGAAATACTATACTCACCGCCACGCATAAGACAAGTTGTGTCTTTAATTCCCTTAATGATACCTTCTTTTGCTAATGCACCATAGGCAGGACCGGATATTTTATTATTCGGAAAGCCGGGAAACTCATAGAGAATAATCGGCAATTTTGTATGGGCGGCAAGGTCGGTAATATATTTTACCATACGTTCATCGTCATTGCCGTAGCTCTTAGTGACGAAAATAAGACCGTCAACACCCGTGCTTTCAATCCTGTCAATTTCATCAAGTTGACCCTCCCAAGAAGGTTCAAGGTTTGCAGTTGACCATACCGTAATATCACCGGACTTGTTTTCAACACACAAAGTAGCCAAGCGAACACGCTCTGCCAAAGTAAGTTCCATCATTTCGGAACTACCGGAGTTTACGAAAAAATGGTGAGCACCCTGCTGAGCCATCCACTGACAATATTGCGGATAAATATCATAATTAATGGAACGGTCTTCATTAAACGGTGTAAGCATCAATGAGAAAATTCCGCCGAAATCTTTTGCATAATCATTTAATGTCATTGTTTTTCTCTCAATCTTTATATCTTAAACTGCGGTAAAAATGCACCGTGAGCAAATTTCATTTCTTCATAGCAAGCCTTTGCTTTATTGAAGTCTCCTACAAGCGGATGTATCATCAAAGCATTCAGTGCGGCGGCATCATCGCCGTTCATTGCCGCTTGTACCGTTAATTTTTCATATTTCTTAACGACTGTTGTAAGACCGATGATATGATCATTGTAAAGTTTATCTACATGTACGGGTTTTGCTCCGTCCTTGCCGACCAATGCGGCAATTTCAACCACATCATCATCATCAAGCCAATGAAGTGTACCGTTATTTTTAATATTTACAACCTGCAAAGTGTTAAGGTCATTTGCTATTGCATTTATTAAATTGACAGCAACAAGGGAATATTTATGACCGCCACGCTTATCTAAAAGTGCAGGTTTTACATATAAACCGGGATCGTTATACATTTCAAGAAGTTGTTCTTCGATCTCGTTACATACATGAGCACGTGATTTTTTATCAGATTTAAGATGTTCCAATTTTGTATCACGGGAATAAAAATACTGAAGATAAGATGAAGGAATTGCATGCACCGCCTTTAAGCATTCGATGTCAAAGCCGTCATCTTTGATATTTTCCATAACTTTCGGTGCAAAACCTTCATCAAAAAGCTTGTCAAGAAGTTCCACACCATCTTTTTTTACAGATGTTATCCAACTCAAATGATTCAAACCAACATAAGTAATATCAACACCTTCTCCTGCGGCTTCTTTAATGCTGTCATACATATCAATCGGAACATTACAAAGACCGATAGACTTAACATTGGTATGGTTCTGGACAAATTCGGATACAATTCCGGAAGGATTGGTGAAGTTTATAAGCCAAGCATCGGGACAGATTTTTTCAATTTTATCGCAAATATTCTTAATGACGGGAATGGTACGAAGAGCCTTGAAAAAACCGCCGATACCGGTAGTTTCCTGACCGATTAAGTCATAGCGAAGCGGTATTGTTTCATCCAAATGGCGACAAGGAAGTTTGCCGACACGAATTTGAGTAACAACGAAATCCGCACCGAAAAGTGCCTCGTCAAGGTCGTTTGTCATAATGACTTCACAATCAAGACCTTCTGCCTTAATCATTCTTTCGCAAAGACCGCCGACGATAGTACGTTTTCTGTCGTCAATATCCATAAGAACAAGCCTTTTAAGTTTAAGGTCGTCTTTTGCCTTTAAGAAGCCGTCAACAAGTTCTGGGCAATATGTGCTTCCCGAACCAATAACGGTTACATTGATTTCTTTCATTTTCTACCTTCTTTGCTATCACTCTCTTCAAGCATCCAGTTGATACAACCCATTACAGGCCAATCTTGCAGGATGATGAAGTTTAATATCTTGCCTTCGTCTCTTTTTCTGCATTCATTCTCAAGTCTTTCAAGATAACGTTCACAAGGGAGTTTTACGTGAATAGAGCCGGATAATACAACGTCAACTATATCACTTTCGAATTTCTGTTTGCGAAGATGTGCAGTTATATATTCCGCACCACGGACAGCCATCATTTCACAAATGTTTTCCGCAGCCCTGTCTCCGGAATTAAGAGCATCGAAGAAAACATCAATAAGCATACGAATCAGCTCTTCACCCTTTTCTTCATCATCGCCCAAGTATTCAATGAGACTTAATACTGTTTCACGGGAAGGTGTCATCCCGATTTTTTCAAATAATGCGGTAGTCATGCTTGTCTTGTTTGCAGCAAGACATACATCATCATAAATTGCACGATATGTCATCATAGCAAGCCAATGACCGTTGCCCATATCACCGGAAAGTTCGGCAAATCCGCCAATCTGAAGCATGTTTCCGTCATCATCAAACGAGTTGCAACAAGTACCCGTACCACAATTGTAACCGATGCCTGTACCGTTTTTAAGACCTGCTTTTGTTATAATAAAACCATCGTTATAAATACGCAGATTATTAAGTCCTGCCTTTGTAAACAAGTCAAAAAGAATATCATGCTGGAACGGATGGTCTACACCTGCAAGCCCCATAAGATATTCTGTAATATCATCATATTTAAGGTTGTTCTTTTCAAGCACTTCATCAATAGCAGTCATTATGACACTTACTGCCTCTTCAAATGCACCCGAAAGAGTTTCATGATTGCTTCCGGTAGTCCTGACATAGTCTATCATTGTTTTCTTTTCATCAAACAGGGCGATTATACTTTTTGTTCCGCCTCCGTCAACACCAATATAATAAGCCATATATCTCTCCATTAAGCATAAATTTCTATAATGATTATACCTCATACTTTCAGTATTGTCAATAATAAGTCTTGACATTTCTTTATTTCTTTATTATCATATACATAAGTAATATAAATTCGGAGGACTTATGAACACAAGTTTTTATGTGCTTACTGATACCCATTATTTTGAAACATCTTTAGGGTGTTCAGGTGAGGCTTATGAGCATTATATGCAGACAGAACAAATGTGTCTTAAAGAAAATCAAGAGATATGTCGCTCTGTTTTTGAAGAAATCGCAAAAGATAAAGAAACAAATATTGTAATTATGCCCGGCGACTTATCGAAAAACGGAGAATATGAAAGCCATATCAGTTTAATAAAAGACCTACAAAAACTTAAAGAAGCTGGTAAAGAAATCTATGTTTTGACCGCCCGACACGATTTTAATGATAATCCTCATTGTTATCAAGGGGCTGAGAAACCGACAATAAAAGGCACAAAACGTGAAGAATTGCCCGAACTTTATGCAGAATTCGGTTATAATCAAGCCATTGCAGTTGATGAAATCAGTCTTTCATATGTCGCCGAAATCGCCCCCAAATTACGACTTCTTGCAATAAATTCCGACGGTACCGCAGAAAAAAAAGGATATATTGATGAGCGTCTTTATTCTTGGTTAAAAGAACAAATCGATATAGCGAAAGCAGACGGATGCAAAATCATTGCAATGAATCACTATCCGATTATTCCGCAGGCTCCGATTTTTGAACTTATCGGCGATGCAAAGATTAAAGAGTATAAAAAAGTTGCCGCTTTTTTGGCGGACAACGGTGTTAAATATATATTCACGGGACATATGCACGGTCAAAGCGTAAAGCCGTTTATAAGTTATGCAGGAAACATGATGTATGATGTTCAAACCTCCGCTTTGGTCGGTTATCCTGCAAAATACAGAAAAGTTACTTTTAATGACGGTGCTTGCAATATCGAATCTTTCAGAATTACCGCTTTTAGTGATGAATATATGAAAGCCCAGTTTAATCAGATGATTCCCAATCGCTTAAAGAGAATGCTAAAAGCGGAGGGTGATGATGCTAAATTTATCAATAAATTCTTATATAAAAAGTTAAATTCGCTTAATGTCGGCACTCTTTGTCGTCTTCTTTGGATAATTCCCGACAAGAGTATCAAAAAAATTAAAATAATGGATTTCGCTTGCGACTTGGTTATGCAAGTATTTGCCGGCACACTGAACTATAATCCGGATACAGCCGTTTACAAAACTGTTGTCAAGATATTCAAGCGACTTGGTTTTGTTATGAAAAAACTGAATAAAAAACTCTCAAAACCCGAAAATCCCGTTGATTTACCGAATTTAATATTAAACTCACTTTACAATACAACGGGTATTGATAACAATAATTGTATTTTAGAATAGGTGGAATATGACAGAAAAAGAAAAAATGCATGCAAAAACGCTCTATCTGCCCGGTGATAAGGAGATTATGAAAGAGCAACTTCTTCGTTTGGATAAACTCTATGAATTTAACCAAACTCGCCCGATTGAACAGGAAAAACGACAAGAAATGATGAAGGAGATGTTTGCGGAAATCGGCGAAAACTGCTATATCGAACCGCCTCTTCACTCAAATCACGGCTGTCATCATGTACATTTCGGGAAAAATATTTATGCAAACTTCAATTTAACCTTGGTTGACGATACACATATTTATGTCGGCGATAACACAATGTTTGCTCCAAACGTAGTTGTTGCAACCGCAGGTCATCCGATAGATGCCGAACTTCGCTATAAAACTTATCAATATAATATGCCCGTAACCATCGGTAAAAATTGCTGGATTGGTGCCGGTGCCTTAATTATGCCGGGCGTTACAATCGGGGATAATACAGTTATCGGTGCAGGCAGTGTTGTAACAAAAGATATACCTTCAAATGTAGTTGCCGTCGGAAATCCCTGCAAAGTTATGAGAGAAGTCGGCGAACATGACAAGAAATACTTTTTCAAAGATTTGAAAATCGACTACGACAATTTATAAAAACAAAGCCACTCATCAAAGAGTGGTTTTATTTATAATAGCTTAAATTATGCATTAATATCCTTTTGCTTATCAATAATATATTGTACTGCGTGCATTACCGCACCGTCGTCATTTGACGGGACTTCCATATCAGCCGCGGACTTTGCCTCTTCTCCGCCGTTTGCGGGAACAAATGAAAATGCTGCGGCTTTGAGCATATCAACGTCATTATAACCGTCTCCGATTGAATATGTGTTGCTTTCGTCTATGCCCAAAATCTCGGCAAGTTTAAGCATTCCGCTACCCTTATTTACGCCTTTTTTCAACACTTCAATCCATCTGCCCGTCGTCGGCAAATAATCAACCTCTGGAAATCTTGTTTTTATAATTTCCTGAATTTCCGGACTTTCGCCGAATTCACAACCGAGCATAATTTTCACTATCGGAAGTTTTGTCTCACTCGGATCATTTATTTCCTCAAGCGGAGCGGAAAGAATGCGAAAATGATTGCGGGTGCTTTCATTGAGGTTTATGCAATATGATTCTTGGAAAGCATAAATTTCAATTGAAACTTTCGGGTAATTATCGCGAATAAAGCGAATAAAATCAAAACATTCTTCACCCAGACCGTCTAAAAACACAACCTCGTTTTTTTGATAATCAAATGCCATTGCACCGTTTCCCAAGAGAACCGGTGCATTTATATATTCCGAATCAAAAGCATGAAAACCTTGGTATGCTCTGCCTGTACAAACGGTAAAATATCCGCCCAAATCATTATATTCTTTTATCTTTTCGATTACCCGACGTTCAACAACACCCTCGTCGTTATAAAGAGTTCCGTCATAGTCACTAACTAAAAGGGACTTTCTCATATTTTCTTGCCTTTGAGGATCGGAGATAAGCGTTTATATATGATAAAACAAATAATTGAAACTATTAAACCTTTTACAAATGTAAACGGAACATTGAATATGCTGATTGCCGCCAATAAAGATTCAACAGAGGGCATGATTTTCTGGTACATACCCATCAATACTTCCTCGGGCATGCCCAAAACCTGCATAAACATAGGATATATCAGAAAATAATTTGAAAACAGCCCAAAAACCGCACTACCGAAAGATGCAACCAATGATGCAATCAAAGCAACTTTTCTTGTCTTTTTAGCCTTGTAAATATAACCTGCCAATAATGCGAAAACAGCACCTAATAAAAAGTTGGACAACTCACCTATTCCCATTGTTTTGGTAACAAACAAGTGCAACAGATTCTTGATAAGACATACCAAAACCCCGTACCAAGGACCGCAGGCAAAACTTGTCAACAAAGCCGGAAGTTCAGAAATATCGAATTTGATAAATTCCGGCATAATCGGTACGGAGAATTCAATGAACATAAAAACCGCACCAAGTGCTCCCATAATGCTTGATACCACTATCGGACGAAGTTGAATCTTTTTCTTTTCCATTTTCTTACCTCTTTTTTTGACCGAAAAAGTCGCTTTCTATGTAATCGGGCTTACGCCACTGTGCTTTTCTTAATCTGAAAATATCGTTACAAGTCCAGAATCCGACGGTCTGCCCTCTTCTGTGAAAATCTTTGACTATCGAGCATTTTGAAGCATTTATATTTGCATCAATATTAAAACCTAAGTTTAGTGCCTCGGTGTAAGGTCCTCTGTCCTGTCCCCAAGTCAACATTACGCGAAGTTGAGGAAAAAGTTCACGAGCAATTTTAAGATTTTCAATTTCAAATGACTGTAACTCAACCATGGACAAATCATAAATCTCATCGGCAAGTTCAAACATTTCCTTGATTTTGTCTTTTGGAAATTCACCTTTTAATTCCACAAAACATATCATATTGTTGTCTCGCATAATTTCAAGATACTCTACAAACGTGCAAATATAAGGCACTTCCCCGTTATTATGCTCATTAAACAAGGGCTTTGCCTTGAGTTCTTCAAGACTATGTTCGGCAACCAAAAGTTCCGTGCCGTCATGAAATTTAACTTCAGCATTGTGATTGCAGACAAACTGACCATCTTTTGTAATCCGCACATCTGTTTCGCAACCGCCGAAACCGTGTTCGGCTGCCGCCGCAAAAGCCAAGGCTGTATTATCCTGATGAACGCCCGAATAGCCCCTGTGTCCTATCATACAAATATCATTCTTCCAAGGAGGACCTAAGAAATAAATACCCAAGCCTGCCAAGACGGCACCGGCAAATACAAACGGTAATTTTTTCATTTTAACACCTTATCAACAAAAACGCATCTTCAGTCGGATTTTCATAAAAATCTCTAATTCGCGTTACATTTTCAAATCCATGCTTTTCATACAAGTTTTTTGCGGGAATATTTGACACCCGAACCTGTAAAACATATTTATCGGCGGGAATTTTCAATATAAACTTCAGCAGTTCCTCTCCGAGCCCCTTGCGACGAAATTCGGGGAAAATCGCTATGTTCACTATCTCAATCTCCCCCACAACATCATAAATCACGCCGTATCCCGCTAAAACATCATCTGCAAATATCCCGAAGATTTTGCAGTATTCGGATTCAAATGAAGACAAGAATGCAGATTTTGACCACGCGTCCGCACCGAAAATTTCACATTCTTTTTGATGCAGAATATCTGCGTATTCCTCTGTTAATTCTCTGACTGTCTTCATATTTTCAAATTCAGGTTAAACCTTCCAAGAAGTTGGTATCAAGGACTCTGCTGTCCTTGCCGATTCGGAAAGTCTTATATTCATGTGCGTGGATATCGGTATAGAAACCGAAATCAAAAATATCCGACACAACCGCTACACGAGTGATATTCTTTCCTTTTGTTTCATACATACGAAGAATGAGATCACCGCTGTTATCTTCCGCATATTTTAATGCAGTAACACAAACATTGTCTTTGTCTATATTGATAACTCCCTGTTTTTGCGGCAGATTTCCCTTATGGAAACTCTCCAAAACCACAGTCGGACGAATATTGAATATCTGAGATTCATATTCGACATCGCTATTTTCACATTCACCTTCGTGAAGATAAATGCCAAATTCAAACCGCTGTAATCCTTCGTCGGTAAAATTAAAATTTGCGGGAGGTCTGTCGGAATAGTGATCTGCAAAAATTACGTTTCTCAGACAAGTCAGACGAAGTTCGGTATCAATACAGTCATAACTGTATTTGGCATCATTGACTATCGCAAGACCGACACGTTTTCCATCAACAGTTGCAGTAATATCACCGTATCTGCCTGCCGGTTCTTCCTCCCCGTTTGTTGGGCGTTTAATAAAACCGGCGGGAATTGCATAAGTATTTATAGCATCACTGCCACCGATATCAAACGGCATCTTGAGAATTGTAAAATCTTCATGCCAGATTGCCTTGCATTTTGCACGTAAAGTTTTCTGACCGCTTGCAAGAATATAATCAATCACAAGTGTAGATTTGTTATAAGCAAACTTGCAACGAATAACAGCACGTACCGGTCCTTGTTCAATAATTTCCACGCTCTCGCAATTCATGGTGTCTTTTATGTTATGGAAAGTGAAAACATTGTGAGCCCAAGTATCCGTTTCGTGGTCGTCGATAATGGTCGGCACGGCAAAAATTTTTCCCTTACAATATTCATGACCGCTTATTTTATCGACAAGTTCGATTATACCGCCGGAATTCTTATCAAAACTTGCTTTAATGAAACTGTTTTCAATCGTCAGATTTTCAGTTTTAATCTCGCTCGTGATCTCTTTTGCAGTCTCGTCCGATCCGTCAACCCAATATGTGTTATAGCCAAATGCAGGAATATCGGCAATGAAAAGTGTGTCCTGATGAGAATCGTTTGAACGGGATGAACGGATATTTTGATGTAATATAAAATTCCCCTCGCTGTCCTTGACATTACGAGATTTCTGATAGACGCGAACAGGCACGGAAACGTCATAAGAAAGGGGGTTGAACACTACAACAGGTTTTGCAAATTCGGGATGACCGCTGTTGTGACGCACTTCAGAATAAGGTTCACTAACCCCGTCAACCCAAGTGTCAATATTTCGAGCAATCTTAATAGTTGCCTTATTCATAACATTTTGTGCAACGGTTGATGCATAACCGAAACTGTCGCGAGCATCCTCGTATGCTTCCATGATGGAACAACCGCACATAATATCATGGAACTGGTTAAAACTGACTTTCTCCCAAGCCTCTTTCAGTTGTTCTTTCTCTGTGTCCGAGCCGTAGAATTTTGATGCTATGGTATCAAAGACTTCCGCACCGTAAAGCAAGTTTTCAACTCGTCTGTTTTGCTGTTTTATCATTGAAGTGGCAGAATAACAGCCGGATGCGTGATGTTGCAAATCATCGCTCCATACGGGCAAATCCGCACCGTCAAGCAGTACTTCGCTAAAGAATTTTTCGGGATTTGAAAACTCAAGTTCCGGTTTGCCCTCGCGATGAAGAATGGAATTTAAGTGTTCAATATCGGCTCGGGTAGGGCCGCCGCCGTGGTTGCCGACACCGTAGAAAAGCATCATGTCGTGATTAAGATTTTCTACATACTCATCATAAAATTTAATTGTTTTATCAAGATTTTCTTTGCCGTTGACCGCATAATTACAGTTTAAAATACGGTATGTAAGAATACGGGTACCGTCAATACCGTCCCACCAGAAAACATCTTTCGGCATTTCACTGTTTTCATGAACGGAAGGACGCATCATAACATAATTTGTCATCCCGCTTTTGCGGATAATTTGAGGCAAATTTCCGTTATGACCGAAAGAATCGACATTATATGCGGTTTTGCAAATTTTACCGAATTTTTCGTAGTAATATGTCTGACTATAGAGTGCTTGACGAGCAAAACTTTCACCCGACGGGATATTGCAATCGGGCTGCACCCACCAGCCGTTTACAATAATCCAACGACCTTGTTTAACAGCATCCTGAATCTCGGCAAACATGACGGGATCATTTTCTTCTACCCATTTATAATAACGGGCGGAAGAGCAAGTAAACACGAAAAAGTCATATTCTTTAAGTCTGTCAAGTGCCGAACGAAATGTCTGCATTACTTCATTGCAACCGTCTTGCCAACGCCATAGCCAAACGGGATCCAAATGAGCATTTCCGATTAAATGTATCTTGTTCATATTCTCACTCCTCGTCATCAATTATACCGTAAAATTTGCCTATCCAATAACCCATTGTATAGACATAACTTCCCTCAACTTTTCTTGTATCACTCTCACCTTTTGTAAAACGGAGGGGATCTCGGTCATATTTTGCAATAAATCTTTCTTCTTGATTTAATAGCCAACCGGTCAGTTTGTAGCCGTTGAGCATGGGCTGTATGGGAACATCAGCTCTGTCATATGTAACACCGCTTGCAAGACGGGAGGGATTAAAGCGGGTAAACCAATCAATCGTTGCCTCCTTGTCAATGGGCATATCTTCATATACGCTCTTTAACGGGAACAAATATCCGGGAGTTGTTTCGCGTAATAAGGTGTGATCCCAAGTGCGAAGTCCTTTTATAAATTTCTCTCGACGTGCCTTATCTTTTTCAAGACGCAGAAGTCCCCAGTATGACATAACGGCAAGCATATTATCACCATACATCATTTCTTCGCAAGGATCACAGCCCAAAACATAAGATGCATGGTAAAAACGGTCTTTATGAAGAAGCATATAGTCATCATAATGACGTTCATTGATTAAATAATCATATTCTTTAGTCCAACGCTCATCACCGGTAATGTGTTCTGCAACTTTCAGATACATCAGAAGTTCGGCGGAATTAAGACAGGCATCAGCCCAACCGTCGGGAGTTGTGAAATATTCTTCGTGCCATTTTGCCCAAAGGGTTGCTTTGCCATCACATTCAATAAGACGATATTCATTATCAACTATATGCTCTGTCAATTTTTGAGTTGTATCAACGATTATCTGACGAAGTTCGTCGTCATCATCGACAAGAAAATCATAAGCATTTAACATCATCATGTAATGCAAGGTAATCTCGTCGCTGCTGGTGTCGCCCTTGTAAATAATGTCATCGTCGCAATATCCTTCATCACGATAATGACGGGCAAGTCTGTCGGGAACGGGAGTGGATGCGTCAATAACCATACCGGCAATTCCACGCCTTAATGTTGCGGGAGAGGCGATACAATAAGCCTTATCCCCCTGCTTTTTGAAGAAATAACCATCCGGCACCGGTTCATCACGGGTTAAGAAAGTACGAGCCGCAAAACCGTTTCCGCGACCGGTAATATTCATACAAAGAAGGGCTACTTCAACAGAATCCGTTGCAAGTTTTTTTGCTTTAACGGTACGCGGATCATTGTCTCCGTATTCACTTCTGCAATAGGCATATTTATAGATTTCGCCGATTGCATGTCCCGCGGTAAATCCGCCGTCATTGTCGCATTCGCCGTAAGGAAGTTTTGAGTCGAGATTTCTTGCTTCCCTTAAATACTTATGGGAAATCATACCATGACGGGTAACATATTTTACTGTTTCCTCCGTCATGTAATGAGCCTTTTCTTCAGCCGTCATAGGTATCATTTCTATGCAAACAACACCGGTTTCGGTCTTTACCCAGACCTTATCGCCGTCGACAAATATTGCCAGAACATTGTTGTCATATAAATATCTGTCAGCAGAGAAATACATAATCCTGTCGGCATCTCTATTTGCATTCTTGTCATAACGTGTAAGGCCCGTTGTTGCTCCGTACCAGACAATATCACCTTGATTTGCAAAACAGGTATATTCAGATTTCGCAGACGGAAGCGGATAGGGAAAACCCTTCAAGTCCGGCTTTTGAGGAACAAAACTGCTTAACTCATTCGGAATCTCATCACCGTCTTTGCAGAATGTTACAAAACGGTTGAGATGTTTGGGAATTTTTATTGTTGACATATAACGCTCCTTTGCTATTAAAAATGATTTATTTCAATAAATTTTATTATCCTTTTGATTCATACCAAGTTTTGCCGATATTTACATCAACAACAAGATTAACTTTAAGTTTTGCTGCGTTTTCCATCTCCTGACGGAGAATGTCTTTTACCTGTTCAACCTCATTTTCGGGAGATTCAACTATAAGTTCATCATGGACTTGCAATATAAGACGGGCTTCAAGATTTTCCGCTTTCAGACGATTATAGACATTTATCATTGCGATTTTGATAATGTCCGCCGCCGTGCCTTGAATCGGCATATTTTTTGCAACTCGTTCACCGAATTTTCGCTGCATTGCATTTGAGTCATTAAGTTCCGGCAAATATCTGCGACGATTGAACAATGTCGTCACATAACCCTTTTCTTTCGCATCCTCAACACAATTATCAAGATATTTTTTTATACCGGAATAGTGAGAAAGATAACTATTGATATATCTTCCTGCTTCTTTTACCGATACTTTTATATCTCTTGAAAGAGTAAATGCTCCCATACCGTAGACAATACCGAAATTTATCGCCTTTGCTCTTGAACGCATTTCATTTGTAACGAAATCAAACGGCATATCAAAAACCTGAGAAGCAGTAACTTTATGAATATCAACACCTTCTTTGAAGGCATTTATCATTTTTTCATCATTTGCAATCGATGCAAGCACGCGAAGTTCAATTTGCGAATAGTCGGCATCAACTAAAACACAGCCATCTGACGCAGTAAAGAACTTTCGCATCTGAGCACCCAATTTTGTACGAACGGGTATGTTCTGTAAATTCGGTTCGCTTGAGGAAATACGACCGGTACGGGTTTCGGTCTGATTAAAGGTGGAATAAATACGACCGTTTTTCCCGATTTTACTCAATAAGCCTTCACAATAAGTTGACTTGAGTTTTGCCAATGTACGATATTCCAAGATATCCGCAACTATCGGATACATCACTGCCAAATCTTCCAGAACATCTGCATTTGTAGAATATCCGGTCTTCGTCTTTTTCTTTGCAGGCAAGCCGAGTTCCTCAAACAACACCTGACCGAGTTGTTTCGGACTGTTGATGTTGAATTCTCTGCCCGCCTGTTCATATATCTTTTTGACGTGAACATCAATTTCTTCTTCAATCTGTGATTGAAAATCAACTATTCCCTGCTCATCGACGGAAAAACCTATATGTTCCATACTGCTTAATACTTTTGCAAGAGGAATTTCTATCTCATATAAAAGTTTTTCCTGCTCTCTTTCTTTGAGAATTTCCGTCAGTTTTTCAAACAATATAGGCAAATAAGTAACTTTTAATGCTTCACAATCATCGCAATTATGATAATTTATTGAATACTCATCTGCCAATATCTCAAGATCATAAGATTTCCTGTCAGGACTTATCAAATAAGCGGCAAGTTTTGTATCAAATATTTTCGCTTTTATGTCAATGTCATAAGCATGAGAATAAGCATAGAGAGCCTTTGAATCGTCTGTGATAATATTCTCCGCATTTTTCAAAACATCCAATATCGCATTTTCGGACAAGAAAGAATCATTCTCAAGCTTATAGACAAAATCATCTACAAGAGTATATGCCGTCACAATATTTTTATCGGAATATTCGGCATACAAATAGAGTGGATTTTGTTTTTCGGCAATATCGGCAAATTCTTCAAAATCGCAAATTTTCAGTTCAAAATCTTTTTCTTCAGCATCTGCCGATTTAATCTCAATTTTTTCAATATTAAACTTTGACAAAAGTTGATTTAATTCAAATTTAGATAAGAGTTCCTGCAATCTTAACTTATCTGGTGCTTTGATTTTATAGTCTGCAATATCAACAGAAATCGGAACATCATTTGAGATAGTACCAAGCGTTTTTGAAAGATAAGCATTATCTTTATCCGCTTCCAACTTTTTAGCAACTGTGGGTTTAATATCGTCAAGTGATTCATAAACAGTATCAACCGAATGATAAGTTTTAATCAACTCAAGTGCTGTCTTTTCTCCGACGCCCTTTACACCGGGAATTTTATCGGATGGATCACCCATCAATGCTTTAAGTTCAATCATTTCATTGGGTGTCAGACCGTATTCTCCAAACAATGCAGCCTCATCATATACTAAAGTTGTCGGTTTTCTGTCTCTCGTTGTCTGCAATAAAACAGTTGATTTATCGCTTATAAGTTGCAAGGTATCTCGGTCTCCCGAAACAATAAAACTCTTGTCGGCATTCGCATTAGCAAGTGTACCTATAACATCATCCGCCTCGTAGCCTTCAATCTCGACCGTTTTTATACCGAATGCATGCAAAATATCCTTGATATACGGGAACTGCTCCAAAAGTTCGGGAGGGGTTGCGTGACGACCCGCTTTATAACCTTCAAACATATCATGTCTGAAAGTCGGTGCATTCACGTCAAAAGCAACAGCAACTGCGTCGGGCTTATAGTCTTCAATATTCCGTATAAGAATATTCATAAAGCCGTAGACAGCATTGGTGTTAAGCCCCGTTTTTGTCGTAAGTGTGCGAATTCCGTAGAACGCACGGTTCATAATCGAGTTCCCGTCAACAAGCAATAATACCATAAATTACACCCCAAAGCATTATAACATAATAATTTCATAATGTCAATTAAAAAACTGGAGAAAAGAACAATAAAAACAATGTCAGTTACTACTTGACTTTTCATAGAATATAATATATAATTATTCTCAAATCACAAACCAAATGAGGCAAATTATGAAAGAAAAAGTAATTGAAATTCTCAAGGGTATTCGCAGCGACATTGATTTTGAAACGGAAGACCAATTAATTGACGGCAATATTATTGACTCCTTTGATGTTGTATCCCTTATCGGCGACCTTACCGATGAGTTTGATGTTGACATCACTGTTAACGATATGATCCCTGAAAACTTTAACAGTGCCGATGCTATCGTTGCTCTTATTCAAAGATTAGAGGACGAAATATGAGCTTTCCGACCGTTACATTTTTACTGTTTGTTGCGGCAACTGTTCTAATTTATTACATCGTTCCCAAACGATTTCAATGGGTAATACTGCTTATTGCCAGTTATATTTTTTATCTTTCAAACACCATACCTGGTGTAATTTTCATTCTTTTTACAACAATAATTACCTATTTGTTCGCATTAAGAATGGACAAAATTTCGGACAAATGTGCTACCTTCATTGCTGATAACAAAGAAACTTTAAGCAAAGATGAACTTAAAGCGGCAAAGAAAAAATTTAACAACAAGAAAAAAACTTGGCTTGTCATACTGATCTTAATTAATTTAGGCATATTGGCGACTGTTAAATATGTTCCTGCAATAATTAACTCAACTTCTATCCGTGATATGCTTTATCCCGATGACAGCGAAAGAATGTTTAAAATTCTTGTTCCTTTGGGAATTTCTTTTTATACTTTCACCACAATTGGCTATGCTATAGATGTTTACCGCAATAAATATCGGGCAACTCGACATATCGGCAAATTCGCTCTTTTTGTATCCTTCTTCCCCTCAATTATTCAAGGTCCGATATCGAGATTTGACGATGTCGGTGTTCAATACAACCAACCGCATAAGTTTGATTATGATAATTTTGTCAAGGGTTTGGAGTTAATTCTTTGGGGGTTCTTCAAAAAGCTGGTCGTTGCCGACAGGCTTCATCCTTTTGTTGCAGAAATATTCAATGATTATGCAAACTATGACGGTATTATTCCGATTTTAGGTCTCTTAATGTACAGCCTTCAGATTTATTCCGATTTCTCAGGTTGCATTGATATTACTCGCGGTGTGGCTGCTTTATTCGGAATTGAACTTCCACTTAACTTTGAGCGTCCCTATTTCGCAAGAAGTGTGGCTGAATATTGGAGAAGATGGCATATTACTCTCGGGAACTGGATGCGTGATTATGTATTCTATTCCGTTATGTTCTCCCGCCCATACGCAAAATTCAGCAGATTTTCTCGCAAAAAATTTGGCAACACATACGGCAAAATCATTCCAAATTTTATCACCACTTATGCTGTATTCCTAAGCATCGGAATCTGGCATGGTGCATCATTAAATTATGTGTTATACGGATTTTACAACGCAACAATTATTGTAGGCGGTATGCTCCTGCAACCACTTAATGATAAGATTACTACAAAGTTAAAAATAAACAAAGAATCACCCAACTGGCAATTCTTTGAGATTGTTCGTACGTTCACCATACTGCTCGGAAGCAAATTACTCGCACATTCAGCCTCTGTTGTTGATGCTTGGTATATGTTTACATCCATATTTGATTTGGAAAGAACGTTGAGCTATATCAAAAATCGCACGCTGTTTGAACTTGGAAGCATCGGGCAAGTCGGATTTAATATCGTTATGGTTGGTGCCGTTGTAATATTGGTTGTCAGCATCCTGCAAGAACACGGTATATCAATTCGCGATACACTCAATAAAAAAGTCCCTCTTATTCCACGTTGGGCATTGATTATTCTATTTATTATATTCGTATTTATCTATGGTAAATATAATACCGGCACGGGAATCATCGATCCTATCTATCAAAGATATTAGGAGGTACTTATGAAAAAGGCAATTAAGGCAATCTGCTTCACGCTTGTGCTGACTTTAGTTTTCGGACTGTTCACTTGGTACAGTGAAAACTATTCTTTCACTGAACGCTATGCGGAATCAAATTCCAAATACAGAAATATCTATGATATGCCTGAAGACACCGTTGACATTATCTTTTTCAGTACCAGCATATATCGTGCCATTCTACCGTCTTATCTCTATCTGCTGAACGGCAACACGAGTTTTAATCTTTTTGTTGACCAAATGCCGGTTTCGCTTATTAAACCTGTTCTTGAGCATTTCTTAGTTGAAAAACAATCACCTAAACTTATAGTTGTAGACTTATCATTCGCACAACGGGATCCTGACATCATAAATCAATTACATGTCCGATATACTATAGAAGGATTACCGTTTAATATTAGATATAAAATTCTTAAAGATATTCTTCCCTACTACGAAAATGCACCCAAAATACAATCAGTTGATGTGTTTTCATACCTGTTCCCCACACTGTATGAGCATAATAACTATTCAAATGCCGTATTAGGCGGAAAATCTTATGATTCAAATGCCGAAATAAATTTTATGGGGAACTACAAAGACTTATATTGGGAAACAAAAAAATTTGCATCCGTTCCTGCGTTGAATGATTATTCTCCCTCTCCGATTTCAGATAACGCTCTTGAAATACTCGATGAGTTATTGGATTATGCAAAAACACAAGAGTTTGAATTATTGTTTACCATGCTTCCGAAGACAGGCATCAAGGGTAGTGGCGGTAAAATTGATAAAACAGAAATGCAGCAAAACAAATGGCTGTATGACTATGTAACCAATAAAGGTTTCACCGTGCTTAATCTCTTCGCAGACGGTTATTTGGATGAAACCGGTATTAATCCGGAAAAAGATTTTGCAGACGAGCGTCACCTGAATATGAAAGGCAGTGCAAAATTTACATATTGGCTTGCTACTTATCTTAATGAAAACTATGATATAAAAGATCATCGGGATGATGATGAATATTTTGATTGGCTGGAGATGGGATTTGATTTTTACGAAGTCTGTGAATCTCACAATTTAATCTTAAATCTTGACTTAGACTAATTACGAAACAAGAAAACCGAGAGGCATTTTGCTCTCTCGGTTATTTTAATAAAACATGGTATACTAAACGTTATCAAGCGGTTGGACTATGGTGTCAAGACCCAACGCAGTACGAAGAATTTTTCTTGCATCAACGACTGTCAGTTTACCATCTTGATTTGCATCACAGAATCTGTATTTGGCACTTCCTTCAGGTACAATTTCAAGACCTAATGCTGCACGAAGGCAATATCTTGCATCAATAACACTAATGTCTAAATCTCCGTTTACGTCCCCGATAAGCCAGTTTTTCCACTTAAAGTTTTTGTAAATTATTTCGCTTTCATAAAGAACTGTATCGCTAAAGCCTAAATATTGACCTATATTGGCTGTATCAGCACTTTCATCAACATGGAGAACACATTTATAGTGAGTGGTATAGGATTGAACATCGCCCATTTTATTTACTTTAAGCTCCACATAGCAATCAACATACTTAAATTGAAGGAACGATAAATCCATATTCCCCGTATAAGACTTCAACATTGAGAAGAATTTTACATCATCAAGAAGATCAAATACCCTGCCTTGTGCCGATGCAGCATCGGGATTTATCTGATCCCACAAATAACCTTTCATAACATATCCGCCATATCGTGATGCGGTATAGTCAATATCGCAAAAATCATCCGCTGTAAGATTTGATACAAAATTCGTGCCTTTAACAGAAATAAGATTATCACATACCTGACCCAGTTCAATTTCACTTTCTCGTTTTTCAGAAAAGAGAGTATCAATACCCATAGCTGTTATTGCGTTGCTGATATTTATGACATTATCACTGCCGAAAAGCAATCCTGTTCCGATAGAAATAAGAGAGCCAATTAAATCAGTTTTGTCACCTATCTGTGCCCCTACCGAAGCCTCAACAGGAAGCCCCGCCATTTCAATTCTGTCAAATGCAGGACATTTCTTTTTAATAAGATTGACATTTTTGTTGAAATCTTTTACATATTCCTGATATTCGGCAAGTTTTTGTGCGGTAATTTCTTTAGAACCTCGTGAACGGTCTATATATGCAGGTTTACCATCTTCTTCAGTTGTAATCTTGTTAATAGCCTGAAAGAAAAGACGAATAAAGTCAATATTTCCTGCTGATGTATTTCCGCCGAAAAGACCTCCGATAATATCAAGCCAGTCGGCTGCCGAAGCACTTAACGTAACACTTGAAAATACAAGCATACACGAAAGCAACAACGCAATAATTTTCCGGATACTTTTTTTCATATTTCTACTCCGTTTCTAAACATTTTTCCAATGTTTCAAGCATAGTTTCACCGGGAACCAAACTTATTTCAATATGCGGTTTTTCTCCCGCTTTAACACGAACTCTGCGAGGAAGTCGTCTTGCTAAATTTTCAACAAAATTCTGATCAAATGCAGTAAAATACATACGAAGCTTATCAGTACCTTTTACTTCATAAAAGCCTTTTTTTGCAGCTTTATTGCGAAGAACTGATACATCCATCAGACCTAACACTGACTTTGGAATGTCAGCACCAAATCTGTCAATGAGCTCATCAACAAGATCCGAGGCATCTTCTTTTGTGCGAATAGCTGCGATCTTTCGATACATAGAAAGACGGAGACTTATATTTTTTATATAATCATCAGGTATGTAAGCATCAATTTTGATATCGATAAGACAATCCTTCTGTGCGGTGTCGTCAGCTTTTTTCTCCACACTATTTTGCATATCTTCAATAGCTTCGGTAAGAATTTTCATATAAAGCTCATATCCGACTGCCTCCATTGAGCCATGTTGATAACCACCCAGAAGCGAGCCGGCTCCACGAATCTCAAGGTCACGCATAGCTATCTTAAAACCCGAACCAAATTCCGTATATTCACGAATGGCGTTAAGTCGTCGTGATGCCGTTTCGCTGGGAATTTTATAGGCGGGATATGTAAATAACGCGGTTGCTCTTCTTGTACTTCTGCCAACCCGACCACGAATCTGGTGAAGCTGAGCAAGTCCTAATTTATCAGCATTATTGACGATTAGAGTATTACAGTTTGGAACATCTACACCAATTTCAATAATCGTTGTGCAGACCAATATATCAATCTCTCCGTCAGTAAGCCTTCGCCAAACATCATTTGTTTGCTGTTCACTCATTTGTCCGTGAACAACTCCGACATGAGATTCGGGAATGTCTTCTTGCAATTTGCTCGCAACCTCATCAATAGATTCAACAAAATTGTGAAGATAATATACCTGACCGCCGCGTCGAAGTTCTTTTCTTATCGCTTCAATAACTACATCGCGATCATATTCAAGCACAAAAGATTGAATCGGTAATCTGTCACGAGGAGACTGTTCTATGATACTCATATCCCGAATACCGCTTAATGCCATATTCAGTGTTCTCGGAATCGGAGTGGCTGAAAGCGTAAGAACATCAACATTTGGGAAACGTGCTTTGATTTTTTCTTTTTGAGCAACACCGAAACGTTGTTCCTCGTCAATTATCAATAAGCCTAAGTCCTTAAACTCAATTCTTGAACTTAATATAGAATGCGTTCCGACTAAAATATCAATTCTGCCGGATTTTACACGAGAAATAATATCTTTCTGCTCTTTTGGTGTTCTGAATCGACTGATCATTTCAGCTGAAATCGGGAAACCCTCAAAACGTTTTAATATCGTTTGATAATGCTGATTGGCAAGTATGGTGGTCGGAACAAGCATCGCACATTGCTTTCCGTCTGCCACACACTTGAATGCGGCACGAAGGGCAACTTCAGTTTTACCGAAACCTACATCTCCGCACAAAAGCCTGTCCATCGGTCTGTCATTTTCCATATCCCGCTTGATTTCCGCGATGGTACGAAGCTGATCTTCCGTCTCTACAAACTCAAATCTCGACTCAAAATCAACCTGCAAATCTGTATCCTGAGAGAAGGCGAATCCTTCGGATGCAATTCTTTCGGAGTATAACTTAATAAGCTCCGCTGCCATCTCCTTGGATTTTTCGGCAACACGACGTTTTGTTCTCTCCCAAGCAACACTGTCAAGGCGATTAAGTTTTATGTTTTTCTCTTCAAGTCCTGCTCCGATATATTTAGACACAATATCAAGTTGGTTTACAGGAACATATAAAACATCCGTGCCTGCATATTTAATTTTGATATAATCTTTCGTAACTCCTTCACGAGCTATCTCATGAATACCGTCAAATATACCTATTCCGTAGTTTTCGTGAACAACATAATCTCCTACATTAAGGTCATCCACAGACGAAAAAGTTAACCCCTTTTTCTTAGTAGGAGCAGCATGCCCTTCTTATATTTGGAACCGCTTGAACCGGTAGACAGAGAGAAAATAATAACCTTTTCAAGCGGGTACTCAATACCTGCTGAAATACTGCCCGGAAGGACAGTAACCGTTTTATCAGGCAATTTTTCAGGCAGAACTGAATAAAATTCGCAAGGAACGTCCTGCTCAATCAGGTCTTTTGCTAAATTGGGAGCTGTCTTTTCACTTCCTGCAAATACAATTATCTTGAAATTTCTTGCAAACGGAACATAAATATCCTCTAAAAGCTGCGATAAATTTCCGTTCCATGAAGAAAGTGGGCGGGAATTAAATGTAATTAAATCTTTTACCGGTGTGTCAAAAGAGCCGCGAGCAAAATTATCAATATACACAGCATGCATTTCTTCATATTTTGCCAATACTTCAGAAAATGAAAGCGAAAATCTATCAAGTCCGGAACATAAAACACCGTCATTATAAAGACTTTTCAGTTCTTCAATATATATCTTTTCGGCAGCAGTTGCCGCATTTTTAACTCCCGAACTTTCGACAACAAACAAAGCCGAATCCTTGCAATAGTCAAACAAACATTCAGGAGTATCGTAACAAAGGCTTAAATATTTATCAACGGAAGAAGGTTTAAGTCCATGTTCTAAATTTTCAATATCAGCATTAAGTTTTTCTCGTGCCTTTTTTGCACCCTTACCACTTAAATTGTCAGAAATATCCTGTATTTTTTCAATCAGAATGCTCTTATCGGGCAAGACTATTTCAGTTGATGGAGTAATTAAAATTTCATCAAGCGGAATATCAAGTCGTCTTTGCGTAAGCACATCAAAATATGCCATACCATCAACGACATCGCCCCAAAGTTCAACTCTTACCGGATTGTCATGATCGGGAGGATAAAAATCAACTATTCCTCCGCGAACAGCAAATTGTCCGGCACCTTCAACTTCTTCATATCGACTATATCCTGCGGCAACAAGGCTTTCTACAATTTTTTCAATAGCAACCTCTTTGCCTACTTTTAATTCAACGGACTTTTTCAGAAGCTCCTCTTCAGGAATAGTTAACTGAGCTGCAGCTTGTGCAGTTGCGACTACAACTTTAATATTCTTATCTACAAATGATTTTAGCACACCAATTCTGGTATGTTCAAATTCTCTGCTTTTTGAATCGGTAAATCTGAAAGTATAGTCACGATATGGGTATACCTCAGCTCTGACACCGAACATTGTCATATCAGCGGCAATTTGATGCCCGATTCTCTCATCGGGAACCAATACTAAAGCAGTTTTATTCGAATCATTAACCAATGAAGAAATAACATGTGCTTTAGGTGCATTTGAAAGCCCAAGCACTCCTACAGGTCCACGAGATGCAGACACACAACCAAGCAGACTTTTATATTCGGGAGAATTCTTTAAGAGTTTTGAGAAATTTGTCATATTACTTGCTGTACTTATTCATCGCTTCGTCGATGTTATCGTTTACAATCAGTTCAAGTGCCTTGCCAACATCTTCAAATACTTTCTTTACAGCTTCAGCTTCAACTTTTGAAAAACCATCAAGGACATAATCTTTAAGGTCTTCCCCATCACTATGCTTGCCTACACCTATCTTTATGCGAGGGAAATTGTCACTATTGAGATGATATATGATATTCTTTATTCCGTTATGACCACCGGCTGAGCCTTTTCTGCGAATTCTCATATTGCCGACAGGAATATTTATATCGTCAAATATTACAACTATTCTCTCCGTCGGTATCTTATAAAATTCTGCGGCATCACGAACTGCCTCACCGCTTAAATTCATATATGTCTGCGGTTTCAATACAATACAGCGCTTTCCGCTAATCATAGTATCGGCATACAATGACTTAAACTTCAATTTCTTAACAGAAAAATTATTGTTCTCGCTATAATAATCAATAAATAAATGTCCCGTATTATGTCGCGTATTCTCATATTTTGTTGTTGGATTGCCCAAACCGACTATCAAATATTCAATCGGACCGGTCGGGATAATTTCAGGCTCTTTTTTTCTCTTACGGAAAAATGACATCTTGCTATACACAATCTCCCATATTACTATGATATATAATAACAAAAATGTTCTTAATTGTCAATCAAAAACATAAAAATTCAAAAATTATTCAGAAATAAAAAAAGCGAAGCATAAGCTCCGCAACGAAATGATTATTTTGTGCCGAAAATACGGTCTCCGGCATCACCCAAACCGGGAACAATATATGCTTGCTCATTAAGATAATCATCAACCGCACCACAATAAATATCAACATCCGGATGGACTTCCCTGACTGCCTTTAAGCCTTCCGGAGCTGCAATAATACACATAAACTTAATTGATTTTGCTTTATGTTGCTTAATCTTTGAAATAGCATCAATTGCTGAACCACCTGTCGCAAGCATAGGATCAAGCAAGACTACTTCACGCTCATTTGTATCAGCAGGAAGTTTACAATAGTACGACATAGGCTGATGTGTTTCCGGATCACGATAAAGTCCGATATGACCGACACGAGCAGAAGGTAAAAGAGCTAAAACACCGTCAACCATTCCTAAACCGGCACGAAGAATCGGGACGAATGCAAGTTTTTTGCCTGCAATAACCTTCGTCTTTGCAATAGCGAGCGGAGTTTCAACTTCAACTTCCTTAAGCGGTATATCACGAGTGGCTTCATAGCACATAAGTGTTGCGATTTCGCTTACTAAAGCACGAAATTGATTAGAGCTGGTGTTCTTGTTACGAAGAATGCTCAGTTTATGCTGTATAAGCGGATGATCCAAAATTACTGTTTTACCCATCAAATTATCCTCCGGAATTATTATTCATTATAACATTCTTCCCGACCTATTGTCAAGTAGTTTTTATAAATTTTCGGTAAAAAACAAACAACCGATATGATAAATGCAATCGGTTGTTTATATAGCAGAGAAAGAAGGGTTTAACTCGCACGATCTCGACAGTCGTTTCAGCAGATTTGAGGATACAAGTTTTTGTGATGTTGTAGTCAAAAGATGGAATCAAAGAAAAGATATCCACTGAAACAATAAAACAAAGCTAATCTCACTTAAATTGAAGTTCTAAGTGAGACAGCCCTATCTAAAAAATATCTATGCTTATATAAAAATTATATCGCATTAGCCGGATACAGACATACCATTATCAACAGGCAGGAATGCTCCGTTAATGTGATTTGATTCATCACTGCACAGGAATAAGGCAGCCCTTGCAATATCGATAGTATCTGCGTAACCACCGATGTTTGCCGGCCATTTTCCGGTAATGTCTATAAGCATCTGCATACCTTTTTCGCTATATTTTCCACCTGAATGGGTTTCAATATCTGTCTTTACTCCACCCGGATGGATACAGTTTGTTCTTATACCTTGTTGAATAAGACCGACCGCCATAGACATAGTAAGACCTACCAAACCGTGTTTCGCAGCAGAATAACTGGGGCCATGGTTGCCGGCATAGGCAGCCAAAGAACCTATGTTCAGAATTGCACCTTTCTTATTGCCGGGATTTTTTACCATCTCAGCAACTATACGCTTTGAAAGCATAAAGGGAGCTTTTAAGTCCAAATTGATAACCCTGTCCCATACCTCTTCCGTTGTTTCATCCATTGTTCTGCAAAGATCATTGATACCTGCAATGTTACACAAAACATCAATGCGACCGAATTTTTCCATAGCCTTGACGGCAATGTCTTCAATGCCGGAGTTTGTTGTTATGTCAGCATAAACAGCAAGACCGTCTGCGTTTTCATTAAGATAATCCAGCGTTCCCTTTGCAATGTCAACACCGACTACTTTTGCACCTTCTTCTAAGAACAATTCAGCAGTTGCTTTACCCATACCGTTTCCGGCACCAGTGATAACAGCAACCTTTCCTTCCATTCTTTTCATAAGCTTACCTCCTAAAAATTATTATTAGGCTTTTCTGTCGTTTTCTGTTTCAGATCAGAACAGTCTACCTGTCCAAACATATCTTCCAAGAAATATCGACAATATAATTATATCACAAAAGCTTAAAATTGTAAAGCAAATATTGTAAAATATATGTAAAATATCATAAAAAATAGCATTAACAAGATTTTAGTTCAAAAAATTGGTTAATTGTTGTTCCGTAAACGTAAAATTCCTAACAATAAACAGAGTAGCAAGAACGCCTTGTGTCGCCGGCGTTAGTAGAATAAAGAAAAGCTTTAAAGTCAAAATAACATTTGCAAAAAATAAACAACCGATATAACTCAACTATCGGTTGTTTATATAGCGGAGAAGGAGGGATTTGACTCGCACGACCTCGACGGTCGCTTGGTCGCTCGCGGTCACAACAGTCCACCGGACTGTTGCTCTGTGCCGCTCGTCCTTCAAATCCCACACTATAATAATATAACTGACAGATGAACTGCCAGTTATATTTATTGGCGGAGAAGGAGGGATTTGAACCCTCGCTACGGTTTCCCATACTACTCCCTTAGCAGGGGAGCCCCTTCGGCCTCTTGGGTACTTCTCCAAAAATACGAATTAATTGTAAAATGGCGGAGAGAGTGGGATTCGAACCCACGGTACCCTAAGGTACGACGGTTTTCAAGACCGTTCCGTTATAACCACTTCGGTATCTCTCCATTTAATTAGTAATTGTGCTTTACACCATTACTGCCTTGGTATTTTATCATGTATTTGAGCTTTTGTCAATACTTTTTTCGTTTTGTTTGGAAAATAATTCGCAAAAAGTACTTGACATTTTACTATTTTTGTAATATAATCGAAAGGCTAACGCTTGGAGTAGGTTTTAAGCATTGCACCTACAACAGCGAATACTTGTAAAGGTAGGAAATATTATGTACGCAATTATCGAAACCGGCGGAAAGCAGTACAAAGTATCTAACGGCGATGTTATTTACATTGAAAAGCTCGATGCTGAAAACGACAGCGAATACACCTTTGATAAGGTTGTTGCAGTCGGAACTGAAGACGGCATCAAAGTCGGTGCTCCCTATGTAGCAGGTGCTACTGTTACAGCAAATGTTGTCAAGACAGGCAAAGCTAAGAAAATCACTGTTATGACTTATAAGCCCAAGAAGAACGCTAAGCGTAAACTCGGCCACCGCCAGCTTTATACAAAGGTCGAAATCACGGCTATTAACGCTTAATGATTCACGCTTTATTCCGTTACAATGACGGTAAAATTAATGCATTTACTATAAAAGGTCATGCAAATGCAGGAGAATACGGAAAAGATATTGTTTGCTCCGCAGTTTCCTCTGCAGCTATTTGCACAGCAAACACTTTGACCGATATAATGAATATCGATTGTAAAGTGATTGTGAAAGATGGGCTTTTAACGGTATCCATTGACTCACCGTCAAAAAGTGCTACGGATGTTTTAGAAGGTCTCAGATTACATTTAACTGAACTTTCTAAAGATTATTCTCAATTTTTAACTGTTACTACGGAGGTGTAGATTATGATCAGAATCAATATTCAGCTTTTTGCTCACAAAAAAGGTATGGGTTCAACCCGTAACGGACGCGACTCCGAATCCAAGAGACTTGGTCCGAAGCGTGCCGACGGTCAGACAGTCAACGCAGGCACCATTCTCGTTCGTCAGCGTGGTACTCGCATTCATCCGGGTTCAAATGTCGGCAAGGGTAAAGATGATACACTCTTTGCTCTCAAGACCGGTGTTGTCCGCTTTGAGCGTTTAGGCAAAGATCGTAAAAAGGTTTCTATTTACGAAGCTTAATCAATCCGCTTTTTAATCAGGATCTCTATTGAGTTTCTGATTTTTCTATGGAGAGTTGTCCGAGCTGGCCGAAGGAGCACGATTGGAAATCGTGTAAACCGTAACAGGTTTCGTGGGTTCAAATCCCATGCTCTCCGCCAACAAATATAACCGATAGTTTAGTTATCGGTTATGTTTTTTTACTCATACTGTGAGGGATTTGAAGAACGAGCGGAACAGAGCAATAGTCCGGTGGACTGTTGTGACCGCGAGCGACCAAACGACCGTCGAGGTCGTGCGAGTCAAATCCCATGCTCTCCACCAACAAATATAACCGATAGTTTAGTTATCGGTTATATTTTTTTACTCATACTGTGAGGGATTTGAAGAACAAGCGGCATAGAGCAACAGTCAATATGTATTTTTTTCTTGCATTACGTTGTGTTTCGCTTTTACAGTTTAAGTAAATTATAATAAATCTCATCGGGAATTTCAATCACTCCGCCGTGACGTTTTTTGAGTTCTCCGAAATCATATTCATCGGGATTTAATACTCTGAAATCACCGCTGCCTAAATCATCCGTAACCATCGGCAAATAACCTTTATTCCCCCAATACTGATCTACAATCAAGCACCATTTCTTCTGTTCTCTCAAGTAATAAACTTCAGGACCTTCCAAACCTAAAAAATTATTCGGAACTTCTGCCTCAACAACTTCCCAATCATCAATATTTTCGGGAATCAGCACGGGACTTCTCTCAATCATAATCGCCTTGATGGTTTCGTCCTTGGAAATTCGATAATAGTAGCCGTTGCTCCAAACAATGTTGGTGTCAATCACATCAACTTCTTTGTCGATAAACTTAAATGTCGGAGAAAATGTTATAAAATCATCAGTAAAAGCACCGTAAATTCTTTGTTTGGGATTTTCGTCGTCTTCTTCTTTGACACAAGATGCCCAGAAAACAAACCAACTGTCTTTCTCCTTGCAAAATACCGCTTCGGGAGCCCATGCACAACCAGCATTTTCAACTGCAACTTCGACTAACCTCTCATCGCTCCAATTGATTAAATCCTCAGAATCCCAAATACGAATCGAACGGCTTCCGGTTTTTACATACTCTCCCCAATTTCCCTCTGATGTTTCCAAGTCGGTGGCAAGCATATAATATTTCTTAGTTTTCTCGTCATAAACAATGAAGGGATCACGAATACCCTTTGTGCCGAGAGTTGACTCAATTATAGGTTTTTTATTGTTAATATCCTGCCAATGAAGCCCGTCACGGCTGACCGCAAACCAAATCTTCTCCAAATCTCCGCTTTCATCGGATGAAAAAAAACTAAACAAATATGCCATGGTTTTCTCCTGTTAAATTAAATTCCGTATTTTTCCAAATCAATTTTGCCGTCCGAATTGAAGACTATTCCTTCATTTTCGAGAAGTTCAACTTGCATATTTGCACCGCCGAATACAAATGCTTTTGACACTTCGCCTTTTCGATTTACAACACGATGACAGGGTATATTTTCCGGATCGGGATTATTATGAAGAGCATAACCGACAACTCTTGCCCAGCGGGGATTTCCCGCTAAAAATGCGACTTGCCCATAAGTTGCAACCTTGCCTTTTGGAATCTTCTTCACAATTTCATATATCATTTCAAATACCGATTTCTCTTTTGCCAAATTATATCACCCTCCTTACAAACATTCCGGTTTCGGAAGGCTTCTGCGTTTTAAGAATTCTTCATATAATTTCTGCTTATATTCGGTCGTATAATCATATTTCCATAATTCATATATCGCATAAAAATCTTCAAAAGTTTCATCGGGAAATATTTTTGTCTGACCAAATTTGTAGGGTAACGGAATTTGTGCCGTTCCGTTTGACGCAATATGATATTCTTCGGCTAATTCTATTGCAACACGATTGGGTTTTTGCTTCGGCAATTCTTCGTCAAATTTTATTTGAGTTATCGGAAATAAAGCACACTTTGCAGCCGCCAAGCGATAAAATTCACATGAAGTACCCTGATGTCCGTGATGAGAAATCTGAACAATGTCAGTTTTAAGATAATCACCATATCTGCCAACCAAAATTTTATCACTCTCGTCGGAACAATCTCCGGGAAACAGCACTTTACTTCCGTTTGCCGTCATCATCAAAGCGGTTGAGGAATTGTTATAATCTTCAAGACTATTCGGAAAAACATCCTCATGCGTACATAAGACAACAAACTCAAGATTGCGGACAAAAAATCGCTGTCCGGTATGCAGAATGACCTTTTTAATATCGGGATGTTTAATTACGGTTTCCTCAAATCTTGTTGTCATTCTTCGGGTGTTTTCACCCCAACATTCATTGTCCCTGTGCGTTACTGGCGGGAAGTTATAGTAAATACATTCTATATCTATCTCATCCCTGTTATAATCAAGAATATCAAGAAATTTTGCGACATGGTCGTCATGGCTGTGGGAAAAATACCAGCCTGATACAAGAGGTTTTTCACCGTTATTGAGTTGTCTTAAAAATTTGATTATTCTTATATTATCAAAGGAAGATAACATATGTGCACTGTCAATCACAAAAAAACTGCCGTCACAGCAACGGATAATATAACACATACCGCAATCAATTAAGGCGTGGTCAACTTCATATTGCCATAAAACAGAGGGATAAATATTTTCACAATCCTCCTGAGAGGTTGCATATTTCTCACTAACTTTGTCAACAACAATTCGCAATGTTTTTTCGCTCTCGACAAAATATATATGCAGAAAGAAATCTTTGATATATGTGCGATGATGGTTGTCTTTGATTATATTTTCGTCATAAAGAATGAAATCATGGTTTTCAATTGCCTTGCATTGAACCAAATAATCCTCATAAGACAAATTATCATAACGCCGCATTGCTATATCTTTTTTGATTTCATATTCCGAATATTCTCGGTTTATCACATCGGGAATACTTGAAAATATATCAGCCATTTAATCACCTCCGAAACGAAAAATCAGTTTATAGCATTATAAAACAATTTTCTCAAATTGTCAAATAAAATTCCCTCCAAAGCAATGCTTCGGAGGAAAATATTTTTACCGCTCAGTAAGTCAGTTTTCTGTTGACTTCCTTAACCGCATTTTCATCGAGCTTAACTATCTTTCTGTCGTAGGTTACAATTCCGTTTACCTCCCACTCAACATCGGAAATTTGAGTGTAAACCGTTGCACTCAATCCCTTCTTGATAAGTGGGAAAATCTGTTTTTCATGAAGTCTGACAAAAGCATTTGTAAGCGACTTTTCTGAACGGAACATCATATAGCCGAAACTCTTTTTCTTATCCCAAACATTTCCGTCAATGATTCTTGAATATCCGCCATATTCAGACAGAACAAAAGGTCTGCGTTCATCCTTTTTTGGAAGGAATACAGGCAAGATATAACGATGGATACTTACGAAATCGGGACCACCTTGATCGTGCCAACCTGATGCATGGTCAACAAAACGAGAAGCATCATAACATTTAACTGCACAACCAATACGCTTTGCATCAAACTGTCCCCAAGCCTCATTAAACGGCACCCAACAGCATATAGATGTTGAGCTATAAAGCCCGTCAATCATTTCATAAAGTTGTTGCTTAAACTCATTTCTTGCGTCAATATCAGTTCTCTTAAAACGAGCGAAGTTTTTCTCAGTGTCATTTACTTTGCGAATATTTATTGTCGGCAAAACACCGCACCAAAAAACATTCACATAATCACTGCCGGAAATCATATCCTGCCACACGAGCATACCGAGACGATCGCAGTGGTAATACCAACGATTACACTCACGTTTAATATGTTTGCGAAGCATATTAAATCCGAGATCTTTCATTTTCTGAACGTCATAAATAAGAGCTTCATCAGTCGGTGCAGTCATACCGCCGTCCGGCCAATAGCCTTGATCAAGAAGACCTTTTTGGAAATATGGCTTATTGTTAAGGCAAAGTCGCATATATCCGTCGCTGTCTTTTTCAAGACTGTATTTTCTCATTCCGAAATATGATTTAATTGTATCAACAAGTTTGTCGTCCTTGTATGCCTCAATCTTCAAATCATAAAGATAAGGATTTTCCGGACTCCAAAGAATCGGGTTGGGAACAGATATAGTACCATCTAATTCTATTTTCTTTTCGGAAATTACTTTATCGTCTTTGATAACACTGACATTTACATAATCAACATTCAAACCGGTAAAATAGAAATACAATTCTTCCTTATCGATATCGGGAACAAACTTAAAATATGTAACATGAGATTTTTCAACCGGCTCAAGCCAGACCGTCTGCCAAATTCCGCTTGTTGCAGTATAATAAAAACCGTGAGTAGCGTGTGTTTGCTTGCCTCTTGTCTGAAGTCCGCTGTCGGTGGGGTCATAAACTTTTACGGTTAAAACATTCTCACCGTCCTGCAAATATTCGGTGATATTAAACTCAAAAGGATTATATCCGCCGATATGCTTGCCGACTTCCTTGTCGTTTATATAAACGGTGGTTTGCCAATCAACAGCCTCAAAATGAAGTAAAATATCTTTACCTGACCATTCAGAAGGAATAGTAAAAGTACGACGATACCACATTTCCTGATTCTCATCAGGATGCTTTTCCACACCGGATAATTTACATTCAGGAGCAAACGGAACTAATATCTTGCAGTCATACTTAGGAGGCTCAGGACTGTCCTTTTTGACTATCGAAAAGTCATATTCCCCGTTAAGACACAGCCAATCGGAACGAACAAATTGCGGTCGCGGATAGTCATTCAGAGGACAATTACGGTCAACCTGATCGAAAAATTTAGATTTAATACGGCTCATAATAACTACCTTTCTGTAAAATACAATTAACGTGCTTATTATACAATGAAACGGTTGCTTTGTCAATCAATAATCTTAATTGCTTTTTTCAAAAAGTTCTTGACATTTCAAGTTACTTATAGTATAATAACAAGGCTGTTCGGATCATTAGCTCAGTTGGTTAGAGCAACCGGCTCATAACCGGTCGGTCCGGGG
>LSQX01231422.1_pt1 | contig 48712 bp, 49 predicted proteins | sample 654561 | NCBI WGS metagenome assembly LSQX01 (sample SAMN04489861, study PRJNA283612) | anaerobic digester metagenome | isolation source: 4 biogas reactors fed with cattle manure at either 37C or 55C with and... | place: Denmark: Kongens Lyngby | collected 2014
TTCAATCGAAGAACTGCACTTGAACTTACCACTAAACTGTCATACGAAGCACTGCACCCGCCATTACGCCAAGCCGCTGTTACCAGCCGTTATTCTTGTTCTGTCGTCACAGCTTCTTTAATTTCCATTGTGTCCATTTCGTCAAATGTCACACCGTTTAATTTTGTTTTTAAGTCAGTCAAAATGTTGTTTACCCGACTTTCTATAAACTGGTCAATTGCATTGTCAGGCAATGTTCCATTTCTTGCCCAATCTAAAATGTCGCTTGAAAGTAAGTGTGAAGGCATTATTGCTTCAAATTCCGGCTTGTCATAGTCCTTCATATACTCAAGCGGATTTCTGTTTGTAATGTCAAGGTTTGTTATCTGAGTTAGATAAGCAATGTTCATCAAACTGTCACTTGTAATTTTGTTTTTGTGTTGATTATTCAGCACATACTCTGAATTGGTCGGGAAAATGTGGTGCAAGTTGGGTTTGTCTGTCGAGAAGAAGAAGTTTTGAACCAATACTTCTCTGTCGCAATGTTCCCAATCTTTTGGTTGAGCACTTGAATATAAAGCCAAAACTGCTCTACTCATTCTCCCTTTTGAGCTGTAAGTTGCTGTGCGAAGTTTTTGCTTGTCAATTAAGAACCTGTCAAACACAACTGGCTCGTTAGCTTTTCCTTTATTCAAGAACTCAATGTGTTGTCCTAATTGAGTTGTGTTACTCAACAAGTCGTCATTGTGAAAGCTGTTAAACCAGAAATACTTTTTGAGTAAGCCATAGTCAGGGGAACTGTTTTTATAAAAGTATGCGGTAATTGTGAAATAGAAGTAGCGGAAGGGAATTAAGTAAGGAGTTTTTATGTGCAAGTGATTTTCAAAAAAGTCGAATGTTTTAAGCATTGCTTTTTTTGTTTCTTCCCAAACCGCCAAAATGTGTTCGGTTTTTATCTCATTTAGATAACGGTCTGTAATGTTTCTTACTCCGCTATTTGGAACATTGTGATTGATAATTACTGCTAAAATTTGCAGATAGTCAAGGTCGCTAATTTTTAAAAACTCGCTGTTGTTGTGACTTCTAAAGTCATCAATCAAGTCACGAAGATAAAATCCATTGTCGGCTGGCGTGGTTGCCGTCTGTTGTGTTGCAGGTTTGAATGTCTTAGCAACTACAATATCAAAAATGTTAAGTGGTTTACCTGCTTGATTTATCCTTTCAAAGATTTGGCAAACTTCTGAAACTTGAATGCCTTTAACTTCTATAAATGAAATACGATAGTTGTCAAGAACACCCTTAATTTTTGAAAGTTCTGCTAAAATTGGGTGGTTAAAATCCTTGTTAACCGTGTCGCTGTTAAATACACTCGTCTGAACAGTTGTAAAGTTGTTTTTTATGTCAATCAATTTCACAATCAAACCTTCGTCAAATCTTTTTTTCTTACCAATGTTCGGTCGAATTTCTCCGTTACGGTCGTCAATTTCTGTCCAGAACAAAAAACGGTTGCGATAGCTTTCATCATCCGTATCGCTGTCAATTGGAACAGTTAGGTCAACATAAAGCAACGGGTTAAATCCTGGTCGCCCTTCAATGCTACCGCCATACAATGAAGTAAGAAGCGAAGTCGTTCTTTGCTGTCCGTCAAGTATGTATTGGTATTCTGTCCGACTGAAGTTTGTATCAGTTATTTGGTGTCCACCGATTTGTCTGTGGTTTTGAAGTTTTAAATCTGTTTTCCAAATCAGGATACTGCCTAAAGGATAAAACTTGTAAATACTGTCCCAAAGTTTTTTTACGTTTTCTTGTTCCCAAACAACGTCACGTTGAAATGTCGGGATTTGATAATTCTTTGCTATCAACTCGTCAAGGTAAGTTGTTAGTCCTTTGTTTGTTGGAAATATCCTGTCTGTATAATTCATATTTTCTGTTTTTCGTTTTTAGCTGTGTCGTCTTTTATAATGGCTGGTAACGTTTTGGGTATTTGTGAAGGACGGGAGTTTTTGCAATTATTTTTGTAAACGTACTAAAAGTTTTTTATAATACAAACGAAAAAAGACGAGCCATTCAGCCCGTCTTTCATAAATACCATGTTAGCTGACGGTGTTGTAAGTTGTTTTTACGGAGTTCCGATTACATCAAGATTAGATTTTGTCATGACCATTTCATAAGGAATGGTCATTGAGTCATGAAAATCTGAATTATGAAATTCGGGACACTCATCCAATAGATAAGGATTTGGGTCGCTCATATACATGCTCCAATTTAGTTTTCCGTTGGTATCTATCCAGATTTCGGCATCACCCCGTATTCCGCATTTTGCATAATCAACATATGACAAACTATATTTACCATTTAAAAAATCAAATCCATAGATTGATGAATTTTCGTCGATAGGCTGATTAAGATTATTGTAAACCACCACTCCATTTTTTTCTACTTTATAATTAGCTTTTAATCTATCATAGTAGTATTTTTTTGAACTATCTTGATATTGCATAACCTTTTGAAATTTAATAGTGACTTTGATATTCCCTTGCTGGTAATTCCATGTTCCCACAAAAGGGGTAAGCTGATTTTGAGTATCTTTCAGATAGGCGTTATTGGTAATCTGCTCATAAGGTGTATTTAAAGGCAGAATTGGACTTTGAGCAAACAACAAGGTTGTTAAAAAGATGAATATGGTTGAAAATAGTGTTTTCATATTTGTATTATTTAAAGATTATTAACTGCAAGGAGTTGAATTTACATTATTACCACTAGAATTAAGCTTAAGCCTGTTCCACCCTGTAAGATTATCATTGGCGCGATAAACCCCTTTGATGCCGGTCATGTCCTCAACGGTTTTTAGTAATTTGAGCAAAGCCTTTTCGTTTCCGTCTTTTGTATTGGGATAAGTATCAATCGTTTGCATCAGTTTTTTGTAATCCTTTTCAAATTTATCCCAAAACTTATCAAACTCAGTTCTGTTGTGTATGGAATAATAACCAGTTAGGAATTTGCTCATATCATCGATTTTGAGTGAATATACACCATGATTTCCAACAACTATGCCATAAGTATTGTCAACAGGCAGGTCATTTCTTAATCGTTCTTTTACCATATTTAAAAATACTCTAATATCAGCCATAGAGTGTACGCCTCTGGTACTGGGCTGGTCAGGATGTGTATGCATATAACCAAACATTTGAGGTCCTACAACCAACATTCGGGCAGCTTTAGAGCCATCAGGATTTGTTACTTGTAAAAGCGGATTATATTGATTGGTAATATCGGAGTTTATATTAGGGTCTTCATTAGGATTTTGGTTTCCATACCCTTTTTCATCAACTGAGTTAGGAACAAAGTTTTTAAGCTCTTGCAATCTTGTTTTGAAACTTTTGTTATTCTGCAAAGGCTCGTCAAGTTTATTTTTTAGTGATTGGCAGGGGTTGGTTTGGTTTCCCGGATCAGGGTCAGTTCCTGTCCAATCACCAGGGTCTTGAGGTCCGTCTCCCGGATTACTGCCACCACCGTCTCCCGGATTACTGCCACCACCGTCTCCGGGGTTGGTACCACCCGAACCGGGATTTCCTCCTCCTCCGGGATCGTCCCAAGGATTACCATTGCCCGGGTCAGTTGGGTTACCACCTGAACCGCCATCATCACAATCATCAAGCGTTTGTATAATATAAAATTCTTGTCCATTTCCATCGGTACAGGGACAAGAAGTTCCATAACAAGGTATTCGAATAATCACCAATGTTTCACATGGTCCTGTTCCAAATCGACCTTGTGATTGTGTGCCGCCTTCTATGTTTGTTTCATTTCCGTTGATATCCGTTATGTTCAAAGTACCATCATAAGGCAATCTTACACCTGAATTATAAGCCGATAACCATTCCTGTGTTGGATTGTAATGCAATACATATTCTTGGGTTTGTCCATTGTGAGATTTGATAATCAAATTTGAAAATGTATAGAGTCCATCATCTAAAGTATTGACATGTAGGGTAAATGTTGTAACATCACCAATTACAATTTGAGTGATATTTGTACTGTCAATTGCCGTTATATAACTGCTTTCACCCTTACTTAGAGAAAGATTGAGAGAAAAAGGTAGAGATGAACTTTCTTTAGAAAGAAAATCTTTCATATTTTGAAAACTAACTTTGTTCTTTCTCATTCCGTATTCAGAATGCTCATGATGGTCATGAGGTTTGTTAACGTCATCTTCAGAACATGAAAGCAGTATCCCCGTTAGGCAAACCAATAGGATTAAATAGATTTTTTTAATCATAATTTTTAAGTTATTAAGGTTTAACATTTCTGACTTTTTTGAAACACTGTCAGCTAACGTTTTCGGGCTTTGCGTTCGGGCGGGTTTCGAAGCACAAAACTGTCAATTTGCACTGAACTTGAATAGAAGCATAAAGCTCCAATTTTGCACGTCACCCCGCCTGACGCAAAACCCGTGTTATAGCTCGTTTTTCTTTTCATTCGCAAAAGTGTCCGTTGTCCGAATAGCACCAATGTTGTCCTTCTTCTTTTACTGTTCCAAATTCTATTTCAACTATATGTCTTAAAGAGTTTGGGTCGTTTTGTCCGTCCATTTTTTCGGTGTTTAGAAACCAATCACCAAATATTGAGTCGCAGTAAAAACAGCCGTGTGATAAATAACTCTCGTGAACTGTTTTACTATAACGCTTTTTGAGTTGTCCGATTTTTAAGTTTTTTCCTTTATCTGTCTGCAAAAACTGTTTTACAGCATCATATATTTTTGGGCTTTTGTCAATATCGTCATTGTCCCACAATGAACCCATTAAATAGAAGTCCTGATTGCAAACTGTGACGAGGTTTTGTTCTATCGTCCAAAGGTGTTGAGGCTTCTTGCACTTCCAACAGCTCGTTTCAAAGAATACGATTGTTACTTCTTGTTTTGGTTTCAGTCTTATGTGGTCGCAGAATTTTAGTTTTCTTTTTAATAAGCTGTCCACCAAAGATTTTAATGGAAGCTGTGTTTGTTTGAGTTGAGCAATAATATTTGAATTCTCGTCTTTGAATATTTTGAATGCTGGTATTTCTCGGTCGGCTTTGAGGTGTTCGTCATATTCTCTTAACTCCTTTGGTGCTGTTCGGAAAAACCAACAACCTCGAACATTAGATTCTTTGTATCTGTCTTGTCGAAACTTTGTGTCTTCAAATGTCTGTTTGCTCCATTGAACTTCAAATGCAATTCGCTTGTCATTTTGAATTGCTAAAACGTCCGCACGCCAATTGGTTTCTGAAAATTCAGGTATCGCTTTCCACCCATTTTCTTTGCAGGCTTCTATTATTTCAATTTTTGCTCTTAAATGTTCTGGTGATTCTGGTTTCCAATCGCAAGTGTTGTCCGATTTTGCGTGAACAAAATGTCTAAGTCCTTTACTGCTCGTCCTTAAAAAACCTACTTGTTGGCAACAAGGCAAAGTCAAAACGGACTCTTTTGATTTGAGCCGCTTTTTTAAATCTTCCCATTGTTTTTCGTCTTGGTCAATGGAAATAATTTCTTCATTGTCTATGTATGCTCTCAATGGCATTTCTATCTGTTGTTGTCTGTCGTTTTAAAATGAGCTATAACGTTTCGGGTATTGCCGAAGGCGGGGATTTTTAGCACAAAAGTTCAATAGAAGAACGAATGTTGAACCTTGCACAAATGCCCAATCGAAGCCGTTCAGCCCCGCTTTTGGCAATACCTTGTTATTAAAAGTATTAAATCATATGTCGCCTTTTGCATTCAAATACATAATTATCAATAAGTTATAAAATAAGAAAGAACAGAGTAACGCAGAAAAAAGCAACGAAAAGTTAGGTTTGTTGTACCAAATGTTGTATCTTTGTATCAGGTTGCACTGCTTTGAAATAGCTGATTTATAAAGGGTTTCATCGTTTTGCACTCGATTGTTATTTTTAGCACAACAAATATAATACTTTTTTTTATGGCTTCGATAAAATTAGTGCTTCGGACAAATCAGGAAGACAAAACAGGTCATAGCCCTTTGTACATAAGGGTTATAAAGGATAGGAAAGCTAAATTTGTAGCCACAGGCGTAAAGCTGAAACGCAACGAATGGGACGATGATAAGCAGAAAATAAAGAAGAACCACGCCAACAGTGCGAGAATGAACGCCTTTCTTGCTCAAAAAATTGCCGATGCAGAGGGGACAGTTGCCGACCACGAACGCAAACGAAAATCCGTATCAGCTCGAAAACTCAAAGAAGCAATAAAGGGTAAAGATATGGCAAACTTCTTTGAATATGCTTACAATCGTTGCGAGCGTATCAAAGGAACGGTATCAGTCGCCACCTATAAAAATTACAAACAGTATGTAGCAAAGTTTGAAAAATTCATCGGACACAGAGATATTTATTTCGATGATATTACTGTTACGATGTTGAAAGACTATATCAATTATATGTCCAACACTTTGAAGAACGGAGCAACAACCGTACATTATTCTTTGCTGATTTTATCCGTAATGTTTCGTGATGCACAAAGGGAAGATGTGATAGAAGAAAACATTTATCCCTTCTCAAAAGTGAAAGTAAAAAGAGATAAGGGCAAACGTTTATTTCTGAATAAAGAGCAGATTGAAAAACTAAGAACCCTAAAAATTGAATACACAGGAAAGGACGAAGTATTTAGGGATATGTTCATTTTTTCGGTGTATGCAGGTGGCTTGCGGTTTAGTGATGTAGTGAGTTTGAAATGGGAAAACTATAACGACAAAGAGCAACGCATTACAAAGACCATTCGCAAAACAGGAAGAACCCACAATTTTAAAATAGGTCAGACTGCGATTGACATTTTAAACAAATACAAAACCGAAATTTCATTACCGTGTGATTTTGTTTTTCCGATATTGGAAGATGTAGAAAGGTTTGATGCCGATACCGATTATCAGGCGTATATCATCAATGCAAAGAATATTTTGTGTGGTCAGAAATTGCGTAGATTAGGTAAGGATATGGAATTACCGTTTACTTTATCGTTCCATTTGAGCCGTCATACATTCGCTACCAATGCTTTAAACAACGGTATGCGGATAGAATACGTTTCAAAGCTGTTAGACCATTCAGACATTGGTATTACACAGATTTACGCCAAAGTGATTAGCGAGGAATTGGATAAAGCAGTAGATATGTACATTAATTAACAAGATAGATTGAATAAATTTGCCATTCAAATGATGAAACAATGAATGAAAAAATCGACCCAGACTATAATCCAAATTTTATGTTGAAAGCAATTGAGCTTTCAGAAATTGCATACAAAAGTGGCAAAGGGCTTCCTATTGGTTGCGTGATTGTCAGAAATGGCGAAATTATCGGAGAGGGACATAATGAAATATTTGAGCGGGTCAATCCTACATCACACGGCGAAATGGTTGCTATTGAAAGGGCTTGCAGGAACATCAATAATCTTCAATTGTCTGAATGTCAAATGTACACTACGCTAGAGCCCTGCCCTATGTGTTTAGGTGCTATTTATTGGGCAAAAATCAATAAAGTGTACTTTGCAAATACCAACGCCGATGCTTCTAAAGTTGGATTTGATGACACATTTATATTTGATGAATTGCGAAAAAATGCCAATGAACGTAAGATTAATTTCTTATACGTTCCCGATAAAAGTGCAATGACCATTTTGGAAGAATGGAAATCCAAAGACTTAACATCTGCCCAGCCGTGGAATGATAAGTAATGCTAATCAATCTTGGTAATCCAATCTGAAGATCATAGCATTTTTGCTAATGCCATAATCCCTTCTTCCAAATCCTTTTCAGAAAGCGAGCCATAGCCCAATCTAATACCGTTTATACACTCATTAAAGCTATACGTATCGGACGTAATGATTTTAATGCCCTTATTTTCTAGTTTCTTGTATATCTGTAACCAATCCATTTTCTTATTAGGAACGACCCAAAATGCCAAACCGCCTTCCGGAATGGTATATGTAGCTTTGTCTTTAAGGTGTTTTTTTAGCAGGTTAGTTGCCAAATCTCTTTTGGCTCTATAGTAATTTGTTGCTTTTTTGATATGTCTTTTAATTATGCCGTCTTTAATCAGTTGCAAAACAGCCTGTTCCATGATGCTATCGCCCTGTACATCAATAATTTTTCGTAAATTACCTACCTTTTCAATCAAAGTGATGTCGTTGCTTGCCAAATAGCCGATACGTAGAGCAGGTGCAACCACTTTGCTCATTGTTCCAATGTAAACGTAGTTTTTTAGTTCTGTAAAGCTCGACAAAGGCAATACCGGGCGATACCCGAAATGAAACTCATTATCGTAATCATCTTCTATAATTGTGAAACTATATTTGTTGGAAAGTTTTATCAGTTCCAGTCTTCTTTTTAGGCTCAATGTTACTGTAGTTGGATATTGATGATGAGGTGTAACATAAATTGCCTTTATTTTTTTACCGGATTTTAGATAAGTTCTCACATCGTCGATCAGCAATCCGTCCTTGTCCACACTTACAGGTAACAGTTTTGCCCCTGCATGTTCAAATGCTTTCCATGCGGGTTTGTATCCCGGGTTCTCTATCATCACATAATCCCCTTTGGTAAACAGACATTGAGCGGTCAGATACATGGCCATTTGACTCCCCCGAGTGATACAGATATTTTGTTCGTTTATCTGCATCCCTCTTTGATGATTGAGCATTTGAACAATGGCTTTTCGAAATTCAAGATCACCATATTCATTGCCATAACCCATCATCTGCCATCTTGCTTTTTGGTTGAAAATTTGACGGTAAGCCCTTGCCAGTTCCGTAATAGGGGCAATTTTACTGTCTGGATGCCCGTCGTCAAACTGTAAATGATAATGCTTACTCTTTATACTATCTGAGCTTGCAGTTATGTGCTGGTTATATTGCACTTCTTTAAAACCGGGCAATGTATCGGCAACAAACGTACCCTGCCTTTCTTTGGAAACCAGCCAACCTTCAATCAGCAAGACATTAAGGGCTTCTACAACCGTGTTCCGATTGACCTTTAAAAGTTGTGCAAGATTTCTGCTTCCGGGCAAAGCGTCGCCTGGTTTTAATCTGCCCGAATGAATGTCTTTTATAATGGCATCGGCTATTTGCAAATAAATGGCTTTATCTGATTTTTCATCTAATTGAAGTTCAAAGTTCCATTTTCTCAACATCTGGACTATCTGTTTTTATATAAACTGTATCATTTCGATAGTCCAAAGGTACAATACTTTTGTAATGCAATAATGCAATAGAACCATAAAATTTTCAATTATGTCAAAATTAGAAACAGCAACAGAAGTAAAAAAATCAATCCACGCAGAGCAAAAACAGTTCAGCTCGAAAGACTTTCATCAGACATTTGCAAGACCAACGTATGTGAAGCCCTCACACGTCATTCACAAAAACGTTGAAAATGCAGGTGTACACAACCAGTTTTCCGAAGAAAGAAAGCACCCGGTTTTCTTTGTGGATTTACCAAGCAAAAACGTAAGTATGACCATTGGCGGACTGTTGCCGGGACAGAAAACACACTTGCACCGGCATACCTACGAAACTGTTTTGTATGTCATTGAGGGAAAAGGTTGGACACGGGTAGAGGATGAAATCGTGGAATGGGAAGCTGGAGATGCGGTTTACATCCCGTCTTGGGCTTGGCATCAGCACCAAAACCGTAGTGAAACAGAACCCGCAAAATACATCGCTTGTGAAAATGCACCTCAATTGCAAAACTTAGGTGTAGCATTGCGTGAAGAAGAAGGCAGAGATTTTTAATTTTTAAAACAGGACAAAAAATGAACAAAGTACCATTTAAAGGCGTAATCGCATACCCGGTTACACCATTTGACGACAACGAAAACGTTGATATTCCACTATTCAAAAAGCAAGTAGAGCGATTGGTTACCACAGGTTCTCACGGCATTGCTCCCTTGGGAAGTACAGGTGTAATGCCTTACCTCAATGATGCGGAAAAAGAAGCCATAACGGAAGCGACAATGCAACAGGTGGCAGGTAGAGTACCTACATTGGTAGGTGTTTCCAACCTTACCACCGAAAAAACCGTTTACCACGCAAAATTCGCTGAAAAAGCAGGTGCAACAGCAGTAATGATTATTCCGATGAGTTATTGGAAACTGACCGATGATGAAATTGTGAAACACTATGATACCGTTGCTTCCAAAATTTCTATTCCGATAATGGCATATAACAATCCTGCTACAGGAGGAGTGGATATGTCACCTGCTTTATTGAAGCGTTTGTTGGAAATTCCGAATGTAACTATGGTCAAAGAAAGTTCGGGCGATGTGCAACGTATGCACTATCTGAGAAAGGAATTGGGAGAAGATGTAGCGTTTTTCAACGGCTCTAATCCATTGGCATTAGCCGCTTTTTCAGCTGGTGCCAAAGGTTGGTGTACCGCCGCTCCTAACTTGATTCCGGAACTCAATATTGCTCTTTACAATGCTATTCAGGCAAACGATCTGGAAAAAGCCCAAAGCATATTTTATAAACAGTTTGATTTATTAAAGTTCATTGTGGCAAAAGGTTTACCACGTTCTATAAAGGCAGGTTTAGACCTGTTGGGAGTAGGCGGAGGTGGCTTCAAAAGCCCTTTGAAACCACTTAGTGAAAATGAAATAGCGGAATTAGATAACATACTTTCAGCTATTGAAAGTGAAGTAGTTTATTAAATGCAATATCAAAGCCTGAAAGTGATAAAGAACTTTCGGGCTTTATATATTAATATTTCGTAAAGCAGATGAATTCAAACAAAGAAACCAACCCTGCCGAAGCCCAAAACGAACAATCGAACATTGTAGAATTAAGATTGACACTCAACGGAGAAACAAAGTATATCCAATGGAACAAACAGACACCTTTGCTTGATGCGATGCTCAATGCTGGAATTGATGCTCCACATTCCTGTTGCAGAGGTACCTGTGGCACTTGCGTATGCAAACTGGAGGAGGGTGAAGTGCGGTTAAAACGGAATTTTGTCCTATCTGAAGCTCATATACAGCAAGGTTTGATTTTGGCTTGTGTAGCAGTTCCTATAAGTGCAAGCATTAAGATAAACTATGATGAGTTTTAATACTATTAAAAAATGAGAATCAACAGTCAGCCCATATTGGAAAACGAAAAAGCAATCCTTTATCCGTTGCAGGAAATGGATTTTGAGGCTTTATTTGCCGTAGCATCCGACCCCAAAATTTGGGAACAGCACCCTGATAATAACCGTTGGAAAAAAGATGTATTTAAAACATTCTTTGACCTTGCAATGCAAAGCAAAGGTGCATTTAAAATCGTAGATAAAACCACGGGGAACAGTATCGGAAGTACACGCTTTTACAATTATAACGAACAGGAAAACAGCATTTTCGTAGGCTATACCTTTTATGCCGTAGCATATTGGGGAACGGGCATTAACCGTTTGGTAAAAAACACCTTATTGGATTATATTTTTCAATTTGTTTCAAAAGTATATTTCCATATCGGGGCAAGTAATATTCGTTCGCAGGTTGCCATTGAGCGTGTCGGTGCGGATAAAATTGCGGAAGAAGTCGTAACCTATCCGGACGGAGCATCACGATTGAATTTTGTCTATGGAATAAGTAAAGAAAAATGGTGTAAACCGAAAAAGCGATGAGCGTTGTTCTGGACTACTTACATATCATCAAACTGTACCATCAAGCTCATCCTGTCATCCATTATTTTTGTATCATTAATCAAAATAATGGAGAGTAATGAATTACAGTATCAAAAAAGTAGGTCTTAACGATTTAGACACAACAGCAGAATTATTTAACCTTTATCGGGTTTTTTACCGTCAGGCAGACGATTACGAAAAGTGCAAACAGTTCATTAAAGAAAGATTGGACAATGACCAATCACATATATTTGTGGTTTATGCCGAAGGCAAAGCAGTTGGTTTTGTTCAATTGTATAAACTGTATCATTATATCAAATTGGCAAAGCAATGGCTGTTGAGCGATTTGTTTGTTCATCCCGATTACAGAGGTAAAGGACTTTCGGTAGCATTGATAGACAGAGCCAAACAGTGGTGTGATGAGACAGGAGCTTGCGGATTGATGTTGGAAACTGAAAAAACGAACGACATTGGCAACAAGCTTTATCCACGTTGCGGATTTGAATATGACGATAAGCACAATTATTACTATTGGTGGAAATAAAAAGAAAAGGCGGACTACGTCGGTTCGCCTGAAATTGGTCGGATGGCTGAGTGGCAAAGCAAGGATACGCAATATCTTTTACAATGGTTCAAATCCATTTCCGACCTCAAAATATTCCAAGAAAACATCAACGTATGAATGAAGAAATCTTGCGAAATATGGCAGTCATACAAGAACGGATAAACAATGCCTGCAAGGAAAGTAACAGAAATCCCGATGAAGTAAAATTGTTATTAGCAACTAAAACCGTACCTGCCGAACGTATCAAAATTGCATTGCAAGCAGGACATACACTGATAGCAGAAAACAAAGTGCAGGAACTCAAAGAGAAATATGAAGCATTGAAAGGTGTTTCACATACCAATCATTTCATTGGGCATTTGCAAACCAATAAAATCAAAGAGGTTTTAAAATATGATGTTTCCTGTATTCAATCGCTTGACCGTATAGACTTGGCAGAAAAGTTACAGCAACGTTTGGAGTATGAAGATAAAACCATAGATGTACTTGTACAGGTCAATACGTCCAATGAAGAAAGTAAATTCGGGGTGCATCCCGATAAAGCCATAGCTTTGGTTCAGCAGATTGCCCGATTGAACCGACTAAAAATAAAAGGATTGATGACCATTGGTTTATTCAGTGCTGAAACCGAGAAAGTGAGACAATGCTTTAAATTATTGAAAAGTATTCAACAGGAAATTATCGCATTAAACATTCCTGATATACAAATGAAAGAATTGTCAATGGGAATGAGCGGAGATTTGGAAACAGCTATTGCAGAGGGAGCAACCATTGTAAGAGTGGGTACGGCTATTTTCGGACAGCGTATCTACCCTGACAGTTATTATTGGAATGAACAAAAAGCATAGACAATGAATGTACATTATTTTCAACACGTACCATTTGAGGGATTGGGACACATTGAGACTTGGTTAAAAGAGAATCATCATCATATTTCAGCTACAAAATTTTTTGAAACAGATTTTCTATTGCCTGATATTTCAAAGATAGATGCGTTGATTGTAATGGGTGGCCCGATGGGCGTGTATGATGAAACACAATTCCCTTGGTTGAAACAAGAAAAAGCATTTATAAAATCGTGTATCCAATCCGGTAAAAATGTGTTGGGAATTTGCTTAGGTGCTCAATTGATTGCCGATTGTTTGGGGGCAAAAGTAGTTTCGGCAAAGAACAAAGAAATCGGGTGGTTTCCTGTTTTTCCTACAGAGGAATGTAAGCAAATCGTTTGGTTTTATGAACTGTTCAAACATAATCCGGTTGTATTCCATTGGCACGGAGACCAGTTTGAAATTCCCCAAGACAGCACTCTGAATTTACTGTATTCGGGAGCCAATATCAATCAGGCATTTTACTACAATCAACATATCATCGGCTTACAATTTCATTTAGAAGTAACTATAGGAAGTTTAATGCAAATGACCGAAAACGGGAAAGATGAATTTTTATATAACCTACCCTATGTACAAAGTGAAAATGAATTATTGAACAACAACAGCCCTATTGCTCAATGCAACAGACTGATGGATACAATTCTTTCAAATTGGATAAATGCGATTAAATCAACCCTTTAGCAATTCTTCCCAACTGTTTCAGCTTGTCATCTATCTGTTCCGACCAGCATTGCCCGTAGCTTAACCGCATACAGTTGTTAAACTGGTTTTGCAATGAAAACATCCTGCCCGGAGCAATGCTTATTTTTTGACGGATAGCCCGGTCGTATAATTCCGCAGTATCGATTCGTTTGTCCAATTCTACCCAAAGCATAAATCCACCTTGCGGTTGGCTGATTTTAGTCCCTTCCGGAAAGTACTCGGCAACAGCCCGTGCAAATTGCAGACTGTTGGCGTGCAGCTCACTTCTTAATTTCCGAAGATGATGTTCATACCTGCCTTTTTCAAGGAAATTAGCGATAGCTTCCTGTGTGATGGTCGTAGAAGAAACGGTATGAATGAGTTTCTGATGAACGATTTTATCTTTAAACTTTCCCGGAGCTAACCAGCCCACACGATAACCAGGAGCTAATGTTTTGGATACAGAGCCGCTCCAAAGAACCAAACCTTCCTCGTCAAATGCTTTACAAGGCTTAGGGCGGCTGTTCCCAAAATATACATCGCCATACAAATCATCTTCTATGAGCGGAATACCTCGTTCCGAAAGCATTTTTACCACTTCCATTTTATGCTCATCGGGCATACAGCTTCCCAACGGATTGTTGAAATTAGAAACCAGAATACACGCTTTTATTTTAGACAGGACTTTTTTTAGAGCATCAGGCTCAATTCCGGCAACAGGATGTGTTGGTAATTCAATAACTTTTAATCCCAAACTTTTAGCCAGCTGCAATATGCCGAAATAAACAGGACTTTCAACGGCTATCGTATCGCCTTTTTGTGTAAGTGCCATCAACCCGAATGAAATAGCATTCATAGCCCCGGCAGTCGTAACAATGTCGTCTTCACTTAAATTTCCGTTCCAGGTATAAGTCAATCGGGCTATATCCCTGCGTAGCTTTCGGTTTCCCTGAATTTCTTCGTATTCCGTACCACTTCCTGGAAGGGCACGCATCGCATTGACCAATTCTTTGTTGAGTTTGGCAATAGGCAATAATTCGTTTTCGGGAACACCCAAAGAAAGCCGGGTAACATCATTATTGCTTAACGTAGAATACACTTTGGAAATCAGTGTTTCTACACTTTCAGATTTTGCCTGATTAGAAGGGGTACTCACGGAAGGCACAGACAAATATGCAGGCTTGTAACTCACATAGTAGCCGGACTGTGGTCGGGAAACAATCAGGCCGTTGGCTTCCAACTCCAAGTACGCTTGTATGGCTGTGTTCATACTCACACCATATTCTTTATGCAGCGTACGTAATGACGGCATCTTATCACCTGTTTTCAGTGTGCCGTTTTTGATTTGTTCCGTAAGAACCGTTGCTATTCTTTGATATAAAACTTCTTTCATTGCTCTTCATACTGTATCCTACAAAATTACAAAAATTGTATCTGTAACCATACGTTTTTTCTTCCTTATTTTGCATTATAATTTATCAGATTGCTATGGATAATAATAAAAACAGTCTGGCTTACGGAGCACTTTTCATTGTTTGTATCGTTTGGGGAACGACCTATTTCGCTATCCGTATTGGGGTGGAAACCTTTCCGCCGTTTTTGTTTGCTGCTATTCGGCAGGTGATTGCAGGCGGAGCTTTGCTCTTAGGATTAAAACTCACAGGGAGTTTGAAAATGAATAAATCGGATTTCCTCTATCAATCTGTTCCGGGCGTTTTAATGGTGGCTTTGGGAAACGGTGTGATTGGTTGGTGCGAACGCTACATTTCGAGCGGACTGGCAGCATTGATATCATCACTCATTCCTGTTTTTGTGGTGGTCATCAGCTATTTGTTTGGGTTTGACAGGAGAAAACCACATTTATTAATTATCGTGGGATTGATATTAGGCTGTTTGGGTATTGTACTGATTTTTCGGGACAATCTAAAAGACCTTGCCAATCCTGCCTATTTTACGGGAATGTTAATAGCCTTCGGAGCTTGTCTAGCCTGGGCTTCGGGGAGTGTATTTGCAAAATACAAAATCCCGAACAGTAAGAACGTGTTACAAAATGCTGCATTGCAATTGTTTTCGGGAGGAATAGCCTTGTTTGTATTCAGTGCTTTTTTGGATGATTATTCAGAGTTAAAAACAGTAACGACATCCAGTATCTGGGCTTTGGTTTACCTGATTGTAGTGGGTTCCGTCATTGCGTATTCTGCTTTTGTGTATGCGCTGAAACATTTGCCGATAGGCATTTCTTCCCTGTATGCTTATATCAATCCGTTCATTGCCATTATGCTCGGATTTTTATTCCTGAATGAAAACCTAACCGGTATCACTTTATTGGCTTTGGTCGCTACTTTAAGCGGTGTGTATTGTGTCAATAGAGGTTATCAGAAAATGTCAAAGAAATGAGAATAGAGCGAACGGTTATAGCCGACATTCCAGAGGTGGAAAAAATATACAGCGAAGCAAGAGCCTATCAATTTCAGCAAAGCGGATACGCTTGGCCTGTTTTCAGTAAATCATTTATTGAAAAGGAAATTATAGACAAAAGACACTTTAAAGTCTTAGATAAGGACGATGAAATGGCAGGTGTATTTTCCATAGTAAAAGCCGAACCTATTATTTGGAACGACAAGGACGGAAAGGAAGCCATTTATTTACACCGTATGGCGATACGCAATCGGTACAGAGGAAAAAATATAGCGAAGAAAGTGGTGGATTGGGCTATGATTGAAGCGTGGAAAAATAAGAAGAAATTTATCCGGATAGATACCTGGGCAAACAATGAAGCATTGACCGGTTATTACCAAAAATTAGGATTTGAACGGGTAGGTAAAAGGCAGTTGCCGCCACAGAGTGATTTGCCGGAACACTATAACAATATTGAAGTCAATTTATTTGAAATGAAGCTCAAAAATTTTTTTTGAGCGAAATTCTATGTGACAATAATTAAAATAAAATAGGACACATAAAATAAGATTATGAAAACGATAACCATAGAAAATTACCGTCCTGAATGGCAAAATTATTTTGAGCAATTCAACCGGGCGTGGATTGAAAAATATTTTGTGTTGGAAGATATTGACAAATACGTTTTGTCTAATCCTGAAGAAGCGATATTAAATGACGGAGGAGAAATTTTGTTTGCCGTTTGTGAAGGCAAGGTAATCGGAACTGTCGCCTTGAAAAAAGTAGATACGGATACAATGGAATTGACCAAAATGGCAGTGGATGAAAATTATCAGGGTATCGGAGCAGGAAAGATGTTGTGTCAGGCAGCTATTGAGAAGGCAAAAGATTTGGGCGTGAAGAAATTGCTGCTCTACACACAATCCGCATTGAAACCTGCTCTGGGCATTTATAGAAAATTAGGTTTTAGAGAAGTTGCAATTGAACAAGGAAAGTACAAGCGGGCAGATACTAAAATGGAAATGATTTTAAAAGATAACTATTAAATGAAGTAAAAAAATGATAAACATCCAAAAGTCTGAAAGAAGTATGAAATCGAATTTTAATTATGATGATTTTGTATTTGGCGTTCAGCCAACAGACCATATTTTACTATCTAATTACAAAGATGGCACTTGGCAATCACCAAGCATAATGCCATATGCCGATATTAAAATGAGCCCGATGTCACTGTGTTTACATTACGGGCAAACCGTATTTGAAGGAATGAAAGCATTTCGTCAAGATAATGGTCAAGTTATCATATTTCGTCCTGATAAGCATTTTAGAAGATTTAATGTTTCATTGGAAAGAATGTGTATGCCTGCTGTGGGGCAAGATTTATTTATCGAAGGAATGAAAGAATTGGTTCGTTTGGAAGAACATTGGCTTCCGGAAGAACAAGAAATAAGTTTATACATACGTCCGTTTATGATTGCCACAGAACCTCGATTAGGAGTTAAAGTTTCGGATGAGTATTTATTCTGCATAGTATGTACACCAATGGGATTATATTATTCTGAACCTGTACGTTTAAAAGTAGAAACAGAATTTGTACGTGCGGCAGAAGGCGGAGTAGGTTATGCCAAATGTGGAGGAAATTATGGTGCTGCATTTTATCCGGCACAGCAAGCCAAAATACAGGGATATGACCAAGTAATTTGGACAGATGCTAAAACTCACGAATATATCGAAGAAGCTGGTACAATGAATATCGCTATTGTAATAGACAATAGATTGATTACACCGAAGTTGAGTACCTCAATTCTTGACGGTGTTACCAGAAGTTCAATTATGCAAATTGCAAAAGATATGGGAATGATTGTCGAAGAAAGGAAAGTGCAACTTCAAGAGCTTATTGATGAATTTCAATCCGATAAAAAGATAGAAATATTTGGTGTGGGCACAGCTGCGGTTATCTCACCTGTTAAGTGTATAAATATCTTGGGAACAGAATATCATCCATATACTGCTAATGATGCAACAATGTTTAAACTGAAAAAGCAACTTGACAACATTAGAAAAGGGCGAATTTCTGATAAATATAATTGGAACTGGTTTATATAAACATTAGAAAATGGAACAGATTAATCAATATCCGATTGGCAAATACAAAGAGCCGGAAGAAATCACCGAAGAAATGTATGCATCATACATTGATGTTATTGCATTATTTCCCGGAAATATAAAGTTAGAGATAATGACTTTGAATGATGAACAATTGGATACATCATACAGAAAAGAAGGTTGGACTGTCAGGCAGCTTGTTCATCATGTAGCGGATAGCAATATCAATTGCTTTGCCCGCATCAAGTTTGCATTGACGGAAGATAATCCGACTATCAAACCTTTTGCAGAAGAAAAATGGGCGGAATTATCGGATGCGAAACATATATCCATTTTGCCGTCATTAAGCATTTTAGAAGGCATTCACGAGCGTTGGGCTATACTTTTAAAAGGTTTAGAAAAACAAGATTGGAACAGAACGTTCTTTCATCCGGATTTGAATAAAAGTCAGACTATTGCTGAAGCTATGGCAAAATACAGTTGGCATTGTAACCACCATTTGGCACAAATCAAAAATCTGAAAAAACAAATGCAATGGAAATAAGCAATCAGGTAATTGAAATAAAATCGGGATTTGAAAATATGGACATCAAAGCCGTCCATCAGTTTTTAAGCAAGGAAAGCTATTGGGCAAAAGGTATTCCGTTGGAAACTGTAAAAACGGCGTTGCAAAATTCTTTTTGCGTAGGATTATTTAAGGACGAAAAACAGATTGGCTTTGCCCGATTGGTAACGGACTATGCCACTTTCGGCTATTTGGCAGATGTATATGTTTTGAGTGAATACAGAGGTAAGGAATTATCAAAAATGATAATGAAATACATAATGGATTTGGATTTTGTACAAGGGTTAAGAAGGACATTACTGGCAACATTAGATGCTCATTCGCTTTACCGTCAGTTTGGATTTGAATCTCCTGAAAACCCGGAGCGATTGATGGAAATAAAAAGAAATAATCTTTATAAAGACGCTTAGACTATGAACGATGAAAGAAAAGCACAACTATTGGAAAGTTTCGGGCGTTCCAAAATAATGCAATTATTCGGTGCGGAAGTTACAGGCATAGCAGACGGATATTTTGAAATTACTGTTCCCAAACAGGATTTTATGGCTCGTCCAGCAGGAATGTTCAACGGCAGTACTATTGCTTCATTGGTAGATGTTTCCTCGGGCTATGCCGGAGCGTCAGCTAAACCGGAAGACAGCTATTTTACAACAGTTGAGCTGAAAGTAAACTACCTAAATCCTGCCATTGGTGAACAACTTGTGGCTAAAGCACAGGTTATCAAAAACGGAAAAGTATTGACGGTAGTTCGTTCAGACGTATTTGCGGTTAGTGCCGAAGGAAAGGAACTCATTGCAGCTACATCATTGGTTACGCTGATGCAGTTATCAAAAAAATCACCCGACAAACAGATAGATTAAATCGGATATGGAAATCACTAATATTAAATCTTTTTTGGAATATTACGAGAAAATCAGGCAACGTACCAACCGCCTGATTGCCGTTATTCCTGCGGAATATATGGACTGGTCATACAAGCCCGGCAAATTTACCATTGCCGACCAGATAAGACACATTGCGGCCATTGAGCGGTATATGTTTGCCGAAACTATTTTAGGAAATCCCTGTACTTACAATGGGTGTGGTAAAGAACTCGCAGACGGTTACGATAATGTAATCCATTATTTTAGTGAGAAACACGAAGAAGCGTTAGCCATTTTCAAAAGTCTGAGCAATGAAGATTTGCAACGTAAATGCCTGACACCCGGTAATGCTCCAATTACAGTTTGGAAGTGGCTTCGGGCAATGACCGAACACGAAATTCACCACAGGGCACAGCTTTATATTTACCTGAACCTGTTGGACGTAAAAACACCGCCCATGTTTGGGTTGAGTTCAGAAGAAGTTATTCAAAACAGCCAATCAAAATAAACGGATATGAATACAGACTTTGCAAAAGAATGGCTTGATGCCTGGAACAGCCACGATTTAGATAAGATAATGGAGCATTACAGCGAAAATATTGATTTTGTTTCTCCAATTATTCAACAAATGGGAATAAACGCAGAAGGTAAAATTTCCAATAAAAGTGATTTAAAGGATTACTTTTCAAAAGCCCTGCAAAAATATCCCGACCTGCACTTTGAATTGTACCATGAACTCAAAGGAGCTAATTCAACCGTATTATTTTACAGAAGTGTCAATAATTCCTTTTCGGCAGAATATATGGAATTGAATAATGAAGGAAAAGTAAGTAAAGTAAGAGCACATTATAAGTTTGAAAAATAATGAAAAACTTATTCGTTATAACCGGTGGCCCCGGAGCAGGAAAAACAACCTTATTAAATGCTCTGTCAGCAAATGGATATAAAACTATTCCGGAAGCTGCCAGAACGATTATCCGCGAAGAAACAGCACTAAACGGTGATGCTTTGCCTTGGAAAAACAAACAACTTTATACCGATAAAATGATAGCCGCATCCCTTTTAGATTACAACAGAGCAAAAGCAAGCCAGTCAAATGAAGTTTGCTTTTTCGACCGAAGTATTTTGGATGCCGTCTGTTATGCGGATATGATTGGCTATGTACTTTCAACGGAAACCATAGAAAAAGTATTGAATTGCTCATATTATCCTAAGGTATTTATCCTGCCACCCTGGAAAGAAATTTATCAAACAGATAATGAACGAAAACAGGATTGGCAGGAGGCAGTACACACCTATTTCCAAATGAAAAGTACTTATGAAAAGCACGGTTATGAAGTCATAAACGTGCCGATTGGTAATATCAATGAAAGAAAAGAATTTGTATTAACCCAAATAAGATAGAGAAATGGACAGTTATTTAGAAAGTATCAAAAAGCAATTCCTGTATTACAAAATGCTTGGAGAAAAAGCAATGGAACAATTACAGGAAGAACAATTATTCTGGCAGTATAATGAAGAAAGCAACAGTATTGCCATTCTGGTCAATCATATTGCAGGAAATATGTTGTCAAGATTTACCGATTTTCTGACTACAGACGGAGAAAAGCCCTGGCGAAACCGTGATGCGGAATTTACCAATCCGTTTCAGAGTAAATCGGAATTGATGGAACATTGGAATAAAGGTTGGAATTGTCTGTTGGATACATTAGGAAATTTAACGGATAACGATTTAGTGAAAATTATTTATATCCGAAATGACGGGCATACAGTTACTGAAGCAATCAACAGACAGTTAGCTCATTATCCTTATCATATCGGTCAAATGGTTTTCATAGCCAAAATGTTGAAAAATGAAGACTGGCATACTTTATCCATTGCCCGTAACAAATCGGCAGATTATAATAACCGGAAATTTTCTCAAGATAAAGACAGACGACATTATACAGATGATTTGTAGAAAAGTTATGATAGTAAATAAAAACAATACAATCCGCTATCAGTGGGGTAATAAATGTGAAGCGTGGACTTATATACAATCTGAAAACGTTATTATAAAAGAAGAAATAATGCCACCGCATACAGAAGAACAACTTCATTTTCATAACGAAACGGAGCAGTTCTTTTATATTCTTGATGGTAAGGCTTCATTCTTATTGGAGAGTGAAAAAATTTCTTTGTCCAAAAATGATGGAATTAAAATTTCAGCAACGCAAATACACAAAATAATTAATGAAACTTCCGAAGAATTGCGGTTTTTAGTGATGTCATTTCCGGGAAATATGAATGATAGAATTAATATCCAACATTGAACTTGATTGAATGATGTCAAAACGTTATCAAATAAAGCAAGTTGTTCAATTTACAGAACAAACGACCGTTCCGAAAGAGCAGTCTGAGAATGCTTTGTTTGATATTCTGCAGGAAGATGTGGTGGATAACAATGCTTACTGTCAGGAACTTATCAATAAATTATTCAGATTACCTTATGCGCAGCTTCCGGACTTCTTTGCCCATCATTGTAACTATGTAGCAGACCCTATAAAATGGCTCAATAAGTTTGAAAAACTGATTGCCGAAAATGAAGAACTGTTTGTCAGTTCTACCAATAGAGGTCGAATGATAAAGTGTTACACCATAATTGAAAGCAAAAGAAAGGAAATTGAATTTACCGGATATAAACACACCTTGGCTAAAATTCCAATGCAATATGTCAATGCAGAATGTGAAAAAAGATACTTCTCATTTAAGGAAACAAAACAAAAAGTTGAAGAGTTGAAAGATTATACAGACAAGATAATGTTCCTGACGAAAGAAAAATTTGATTACGAACAGGCAAGCATAGACTTTATAAATCCCAAACTACCCGACTACTCAAACCAATGTCAGAAAGAAATAGACCAGATACAGCATTTAAACCGTTTAACAAATGAATTTTCTGTTGAGCAAATGAACAAGAATAAAAACGGTATGCCATTCAACAAGCTCAAAATAAATTGTAATATCAATCAGTTAGTGGATATATTTTATCAGTTGCACAGGGAATTATTTACAGACGGCAAACCTATTATTGACGGTAATATAAATGATTTTGTTGCAGTCATAGTAAATTCATTCACAGATAAAGACGGCAGGGAATTAAGTCCCGAAACAGTCAAGACAATGCTCACACCGTCAAAGACCGATAAACGTCCCAAACCACATAAAAGAATAGACATTGATAAAATGCTGTAAATAAATCTTGTCCCGAAAGACCAAGTACGGACATAATGACTTTTTTGCATTGCTGTCCTTTGCTTCCATAATCATAAAATTATTTGAAAATGGAAGCAATTATTTTATCAAAAGACCAATACACAGAATTGGTAGCAAGGTTAGACGAAATCGCAACACGTCTTAATGCTAAAAATGACCCGAAGAAAGATACCTTCTTAGACAATCAGGAGTTTCTACAACTGATGAAAATTTCCAAACGAACCGCCCAAACGTGGCGGGACGAGGGGCGTATTTCATTCAGTCAGGTAGGCAACAAAATTTATTACAAGCTGTCAGACGTTGAAAAACTGTTGCAGGAACATTACAACAAGGCTTTTTCGAAGAAATAAGTCTAAAATCTAATGTCTAACATCTAACGTCTAATAAAAATGGTAGTAAGTATTTTTAAAAACTTCAATGAAGTGATAGAGAACCAAAAAATCATTGAGGTATTGAACGACATCAAAACAGGTAAGTATATCAATGTGATAACTTATTTAAGAAAGTCATTGGCAGAAAGCAAAATGGAAGCATACGAAAGGGCAAAGAAATCTTTGCCCGCTTTCACGCCTTCGGCTTCTTTTAAAGGAGGTAGAAAGTTAGAGTTTGTTAGAGCATATACGCAAATCGTGGTATTGGATATTGACAATCTCACACAGGAACAATTGACCAATGCTAAAGCATTGGCAATTCAGAACCAATACACCTTTGCAGCGTTTACCAGTCCTTCCGGAAATGGTTTGAAAATCTTTGTCAGAGTCAATTCATTACAGGAAAACCACAAAGAAGCCTTTCTGAAACTTCAAAAATACTATGAAGAATTATTGACTTTGCCCATAGATAAATCGGGCAAAGATGTTACACGCCTTTGCTTCGTGTCTTACGACACCGATTTGTTTTTGAATGAAAATACAAGCATTTTTCCGATTATTTCTACCGAAGATTTACGCCCGTATATGGAGCAAAAATCTGAACCCATCAATGAATCTATAACCATTGCGGACAATAATTTTGCTGCCGAAAAATTCAACAACGATTATTTATCGACTTACGAACATTGTGTAAGATTTACCGAGAAAAAAGAAAGTTTCATCACCGGAAATCGGAACAATTTCGTTCATCTGTTGGCGTGTAATCTCAACCGTAAAGGTGTGCCTTTGCCTGCGGCAATGGGCTTTATACTTTCCGATTACAATTACAATACACAGGAGGTAATGGCAACGGTAAACAGTGCTTACAAAAATGTAACCGAATATAACAAAAACAATTCCCAAAAATCCGCTGACGCTATTGAATCCGAAGAATCGGAAGAAGAAGAAAAACCGAGTTTCATTGACCGATTGGAGAATTTTCTAAACAACCGCTACAATTTTCGCTATAATACAGTTACGGGAAAATTGGAATACAAAACCGTAAAATCCACCATTTGGAAACCTGTAACGGATTTTGTAGAAAATTCCATATTGAGAGAAATACTCAAAGCAAAAGTAAAATGCAATATCAATACATTACGCAACCTGTTACGTTCCGATTACTGCGAGCAATTCGACCCATTCAAAAACTATTTTGATAACTTACCAAACAACGAAGATGAAACCGACTACATCACAGAGCTTGCCAATACTATTACAACAACAAAGCAGGATTTATGGCAGGTATGTTTTAAAAAATGGTTTGTCGCAATGGTGGCTTGCGTAACCAATGATAAAGCAATCAATCAAACCGTAATTGTATTTAGCGGCAAACAGGGAGTAGGAAAAACAACGTGGATAGAAAAGCTCATACCAAAGCCGTTAAAGGATTATATGTTTTCGGGAACAATCAACCCCAATAACAAAGACACTTTAATACATTTAGCGGAATGTATGCTTATCAATTTGGACGAACTCGAAAACTTAAACCGTACCGAAATCGGTACGTTAAAAGAGCTGATAACAAAAACGCATATCCGTATGCGTAAAGCATACGGACACAACAATGAAACCCTGCCACGCAGGGCATCATTTGCGGGTAGTGTAAACACCGCCCAATTCTTAAACGACACAACAGGCTCACGCAGATTTTTATGTTTTGAAGTAGAGCATATTGAGTACACCCATAATATTGATATAAACTTGGCTTATGCTCAAGCAAAACAGCTTTACAAAAACGGTTTCCGTTTTTGGTTCAATCAGGAAGAAATAAAAGAGATTAACCAAAACAACGAACAATACCAGATCCGAAGTCCAGAAGAAGAATTGCTATTAACCTGGTTTGATATAGCAGACAGAGAAACAGCCAATAATTTTCTGAACACCACACAAATCGCAGCCAAATTAGCCGACAAAGCCAAACTCAATGTTACAGACGGAACCGTAATGAAATTAGGAAAAGCATTAAAAAAATACGGTTACTTGCGATTATCCAAAAAGAACGGTTATGTGTATGCAGTAAAGGAACTAACCTGGGAAGAAGTCGAAAACAAGAACAAAGAAAAAGAACCTCTACCAAAGCCACCTGAACAATCAAGCATTTCGTTTGATAATCCCTAACGATACAGATTGCATTTGTTTACTTCAATTGGAGTGGATAAGTAGGATAACCTTTTTTGAACAAAAAGATTTTTCATTTTTTAGCTTCGCTAAAAAACAAGCCAAAACCAACCTAACAAGTGCAAACGGAAACCTGCGGTTTACCGTTTTGCACCTTATCAGCCCGATAAATCATTTTTTATATTCCGTAGGAATAAAAAAATATTCTTTTGCTGAATTTTAGTTATCCTACTTATCCTTTTATTTTGCGTTGGTTTACGTTTAAACAGTGTTTAAATAGCGTTTAAATGCCATTTAAACAGTATGAGATAGCAACTTTATGAAAAGTTTTCTGTAACTTTACCCTCGGTATATTTTGTGTTTTACGCATTTTAATAACAAGATAATCAATGACTTACGTAGATTTCTTTTCTGATTTAGGTTTTGACTTCAATGTTGATTTGAAGCCAAAAGCTATTGATATTGAGAAAGAAGCTACTCTATCTCGAAAACTTAAAAATTCGGTATTTTTTTATAAAAGTCCAAATAACACCAATACCTCTTTTTACATTGTTACTTCTTCGTTAGAAACAACAGAACTCGAACAGTTTAGAAAATATGTTTGGAATAAAAATGATGCAGATATAATTTTCTATTATCCTAATGAAGCTGATGAAGTAAGAATGTTGTATGCCAAATATTCCCCTAAAGTTTCAAATAACGATAGTGTTTTAGAGGTCTTTTCAACTACTCAAAGAGATTTGGATACGATTGAAAAAATCAGGCACTGGCAGTTTGATAGTGGAGTATTTTGGCTAAATTATCATTCGTTTATTGATAAAGCGAAGTATAAAGGAATTGATAAAGAGTTAGTTGCTACTTTGAAGGGATTAAAAGACCAATTAAGCAAATTATTAATTCTATCAATTTCTGATGATAATAAGAGAAATGAGGTTGTTCAGGCATTAATTGACAGAACACTTTACATTAAGTATTTAGAGGACAATCACATTATTAACTCGTATTTTTTTAGTCATTATTTTAATGATGATAAACTTAATTACGAAAAGTTATTAGAAAACAATTCTAATACGGACATCAACAAGCTGTATAAAATCATTCACGAAATATTTAACAATGCACTATTTGACCAGCCAACCATAGATGATAAATATTTGACGAGTGAGGTACGTACACTGATAGCAAGCTCTTTTAATCACAACGTAAATACAGGTCAATTAAGGTTGTTTGATTTTAGGTTTGATGTTTTACCTGTTGAGTTTATAAGTTACATTTACGAAGTCTTTTTGTCTGAAAAGCAGAAAGAAAACGGCATATACTATACTCCAAAGAAATTAGCACAGTTAATTGTAGATGATGTAATAAAAGAAGATAAAATAGGTTCGATTTTAGACCCTTCGAGTGGTTCGGGAATGTTCCTGATTACAGGGTATCAAAGGCTTTTGGAAATATCACAAAGACAAAATTTAGAACCACAAGATAGTATCGAAAAGATAAAGTACAGAATACAACTTTTATCTGAAAATATATTTGGTGTTGAAAAAGAATTAACAGCCCAACGGTTCACGTTATTTTCTCTTTCACTTCAGATATTTAATGGAATTGACCCGAAAAAAATAAAAGAATTTATAGCAAATGAACTAAAAGAGAACAAAAAAATCAACTTGTTTTCGGAATATTCATTTTTTCAGAATATAAAACACGCCAATACACTTAATATATCTGATAAACCTTTTGAAGACAAGGTGTTTTCTTATATAGTTGGAAATCCGCCATTTTTTGAAATACCTAATACAGAGGAATTTCAAAATGAAATATCATTCCTAAATTCTTATCAGGTTGCCATTTCTGATAACGCTAAAAAAAGTGCAAAGAATATCGTAGGTAAGTCCCAAATATCTCAATGCTTTTTTTTAAAAATCAAAGAATGGAGCAATGAGAATACAAGATTTGGATTTGTTTCAAATAGCTCTAATTTTTACAATGATTATTCAGAAGTTTTTCAATCTTATTTTTATTCTCATTATGGGATTGAGAAAATTTATGAGCTGTCAAGAGTAAAAAAGATATTGTTTGAAAAGGCAAAAGAGAGCGTTGTAGCAATCATTTTCACAAATAATCTTGAAGATAGCATTATTGATTATTATCCTGTGGATTTGGGGCTGTTTTCAGAAAAACCCTTTGAGTTACTTATAATTCAGGAAGACAAAGCAATTGCAATAGAGCAATATGAACTTATACACAAGCAAATAAGATTGAGAGATTTCCTTGTTGGAAATGAATACGATAATTTGTTGGTGAAAAAATTATATAATGCTAATTTTTTAGAAAATTATGTATTGAATGAAGATGATTTCTTTTTACATAGAGGAATTGAAATTGTTGGATTTGAAGAAATTGAGAAAGAGTTTAATATAAGTAAAGATAATTGGAACTCGTTAACTCAAAAAGAGAGAAATGATTACTGTTTAGCTTTTAAAAATATCTATTCAAGTCCTAAACCAACCAACGAATTCCCTATACCATTTATTAAACCTGGTAATATTGACAAGTTTCACATAAACTCATATAATTCTTATTTAGGAAATGACATATCAATGTTCCATCGCCCAAGAAAAAGAGAATTATATGAAGGAAAGCGAATTATTTGGAGTAGAATAGGCAAGTCATTAAAGGCTGTTTATTTAGATAGTTTTGTCTATTTTGACTTTGATTTATATGTTTTAAAATTAGAAAACGAAGACTATTATAACTTAATCGTTGCCATTCTGAATAGCGATTTAATTAACTATTTCAGCAATATTCATTTAAAGAAAAGAATAGATGGTTCCTTTCCAAAGATTGGAATAGAAGACATAAAAAAAATACCTATTCCTATAGAATTAGATAACGAATTGGCAATCAAAGTTTCAGATTTAAGTAAGGATTTATCTGAAGGTAAATATGAGTATTCAGAAAAGGAAAAACAACTAAATGAGCTAATCTACGATTTATACGAGTTGTCATATTGGGAAAAACAAAGAGTTAAAGACTACTTTTTACCAAAAACAAGGATTGGGAAAAGAAAAAGAGCTTTGGAAGCGTATAAAAATACACTAAAAGAAATAGTAGATTTCTATTCTATCACACCCGTAACTATTGAGGACACTCCAACAGATTTTAATTTAATTGTAGTAAAAATTTCTTTTGATAATAGCCTTGATAACCCTAATGCTATCAAAGCCCAAAGATATTTATTGAATGAAATTTTTGAGCAAAATCCTAATGCAAACTTTTTAGCAAGTCAAGAAAAAATCTTTGGCAAGGACTGCGTATATATCATTAAAGAGGATATAAATAAAAACTGGACAGAAACAAAAGCCTTTGAAGATGGACAGGATATTTTAAAACACTTAACACCTAATGAGAATGGAGAGAGAATACATTAGGATTAAGAAGCCAGCTCCATTACCATTTGACACTCGCCAACTAAAAACTTTAGATGATGAGTTTTGGAAAAATTGGGTGTTTTATTATTTGCTTGACTTTTATAAAAACTATGATAGTGCTGAATTAAAATCTAAAATTGAAGAAGAAAAGAAAAAGCAATATCCAAGAACCGAAAGAGAAATAGCAAAATTTGTACGCATCAAACTTAATACAAATAAGGAATTTGGATATCATTTTACAGCTATTGGAGAGAATACAAATGATGAAGACATCGAAGGCAATTATGACATCACAATTCATAGCACCAATTGGAAAAGTAAAAATTTCCATTTTGAATGCAAGAATTTAGATTGTAGTCAAGATTTAGTAAACAAGTATGTTTGCTATAATACCTATAAGAAAGACACCAATAATGAAAATATCTTTGATGGAGGGGTCTTACGTTATTTCAATGGAAAATATGCTCAAAATTTAACCTTTGGCGGAATGATTGGTTTTATATTAGATGGCGATAGCAATAATATAAAGACTGAAATTCTGAAGAAATTAAATGAGAAATTTCTGATTTCTCCTGAAGGCGATTTGATTAGTACAAAAGATAATTCAATAGAAGAAAACCCATTCACTTTTGACAGCTTGCACTCACGTCAGAATACAGAGTTTACCATACACCATTTGCTTTTTGACTTTGCAAAATAGAATTAGCTTCTTTTTGAAGTTATAATTTCATTCGGTGCATTCTGCACCTCATTACTTTAAATGGAGTGGATAAGTAAGATAACCTTTTTCGGGCAAAAACATTTTTTATTTTTTATCTGCGATAAAAAACAAGCCATAACAAAACTATTCGGTGCAAATGGAAACCTGCGGTTTACCATTTTGCACCCATACAGCCCGATAAATCATTTTTTATATTTCTGCGAAATACAAAAAAAATCTTTTTGGCAAAAGTTACTTATCCTACTTATCCACTAATTGTTGCATTATTTTGCTTAAATTTGAACTATTTAGACAAGTCTTAAAAATTCAAAATGGCATTTGGGAAACGTATAAAAGAGTTGAGGGAAAGTAAGGGTTTGTTCCTAAGAGAAGTTGGAGCAGCTTTGGAGTTAGACAATGCTTTTATCAGTAAAGTTGAGAATGAAGAAAGGTTATTACCGAGAAAGCATTTAGAAAATCTTGCTGAATTTCTGAACGTACCATTAGATGAATTGTTGGTTTTATGGCTGTCAGATAAAATGATGGAGTTATTGCAAAAACAGCCATTAGCCGAACAAGCATTAAAAATGACACAAAAAAGGTTGAAACAGGGAGATAAGAAAAACTAATTAAATATGATAAACCGCTATTATGAAGATAATAAAAATTGAAGTTGAGAATTTTCGTTTGCTGAAGAACTTTTCAATGGATTTGGAAGAAGACCTTTCTTTGGTTATTGGAAAAAATAATACAGGGAAAACCTCTATTCTTTCTGTTCTTGATAAATTCTTAAACGAGAAAAGTAAATTTTCTTATGACGACTTAAATATAGATTTTAAAAATGAATTAGAAGCCTTCATAAAATCAAATGATGTTCCTGAAGAATTTCAACCTAAAGGCATTAAACTGAAAATTTATATTGAGTACAACGAGGCTGATGATTTATCCAATGTTAGTAGAGTGCTAATGGATTTAGACCCTGATAATAATAAAATTGTATTAGGATTTGAATATACAGTAACCTATACTGATTTTCTGAAAATTAGAACTGATTATGCGGCTTTCTTGGCAAGTGAAAAAGCTAAGGTAGATGAGAATAAGAAAAACAAGCCCAGAGAATTAAAAGAATTTCTAAAGCAAGAATTAGATAATTATTTCCATACTCATAAGATGTCTTTTGAATATGATATGGTTACTAATGCAGTTAATGATGGTAACTTTATAGACCTTGAAAGCGAAGGTATTAGCATTAAAGATATAATTGGTTTCAAATACATCAGTGCAAGACGAGATGTGACCAATAAAGAAAAGGAAAACACATTATCTAAGCAAACATCCAATCTTTATAAAAAGAAAGAAGATAATAGTGACAAAAACCAAGCTACTGAAAACTTTAAAGACCAACTTTCAGAAACCGATAGCACATTAAGTGATATATACAAAGACCTGTTCAGTGATGTAATCAAAAAAGTACAAGATTTTGGAGGAGTAAAATTAAATGATACAGATATAGCAATAATTTCAACATTACAGCATAAGGAACTACTTGAAGGGAATACAACCGTAGTATATACCCACGATGACCATAAATTACCAGAGAATTATAATGGCTTAGGTTATATGAACCTTATAAGTATGATTTTTGAAATTGAAATTCTTGTTCAGGATTTCAAACGAGATAAGGACAAAAAGCCAGCAGATATAAATCTACTCGTTATAGAAGAACCTGAAGCACATACACATCCCCAAATGCAGTATGTCTTTATTAAAAACATTAAGAAATTACTTGCCGAAGGTATAAAGAGAGATGATGGAATAAATAGACCACTACAATATATAATTACAACACATTCATCTCATATTGTTGCGGATAGTGATTTTGATGATATTAAATATTTGAAAGCGGAGAACAAGAATAATGTTGTTGCAAAAAATCTTTCAGATTTAAGAAAGCAATATGATGCCGACCCAAATCAATATCAATTTCTAAAGCAGTATTTAACTATCAGCAGGGCTGAAATTTTCTTTGCTGATAAGGCGGTTCTAATCGAGGGAGATACAGAAAGAATATTGATACCAACCTTTATGCGAAAAGTAGATTTGGAAGAAGCCGCTCGTCTAAAAGCAGAAGGCAAAGAAGATACTTTTCTTCCACTATTATCTCAAAATATATCCATCATTGAAGTTGGGGCTTATTCACAAATCTTCGAGAAGTTTATAGAATTTTTGGGTATTAAATCTTTGGTTTTAACGGATATTGATGCTATCAAAGTCGTAAAACAAGATGAAAAAGGGCAAGATGTTTGGGGAGCTTGTCCTGTTAATGAGGGTACGAAAACAAGCAATTCGGCAATTAATCATTTTCTGAAAGAAGTTACTTGGGATGATTTAAAAGCACTACCTGTTGGAAATAGAACAATTCTTATTGGAAGCTCTACGGTTTGTATATGCTATCAGCAGGAAGAAGACACCTATCACGCAAGGAGTTTTGAAGATGCATTTATCCATATTAATCGTGCATTTGTAAACGGTAAAAAAGATGAATTTCAAGGATTACAAAATAGAAAGCTATTTGATGATGATGCAAATAATGCTTATGTATTAGCGGGTTCTTGTGTTAAAAAGAAAACTCATTTTGCATTGGATATTTTATATCACAGCGATATGGATTTTAGTAATTGGAATATTCCTGCATATATCAAAAATGGTTTATTATGGTTGAAGGAAGATTAAGTTTAGAACCCGAAGTAAAGCAAATTTTCCAATCAATTGATGATGGGAGAAACTTCCTTTTAAGTGGCGGTGCAGGGAGTGGTAAAACCTATTCTTTGGTAAGTGTTATTCGTCAGGTAATAGCTGAAAATCCAACGGCAAAAGTAGCTTGTATGACATACACCAACGCAGCAGTAAAGGAAATCGAAGAAAGAGTAAATCACAAGAACCTGAATGTATCTACAATCCACGACTTTTTATGGGATAATATAAAGCACTTCCAAAAAGAACTTAAAGAAGCAATTATTTCATTAGCAAATAATGAAGACGTTAGTAGAATTTCAATTGATGAGGTAAGTCCTATTCCCGAAAACTATTTTGATATTTTGCCAGACGGAATACAATATAAAGAGTTTGTACGGTTGCGTGAAGGGATAATTTCTCACGATGAGTTGCTTATAGTTGCAAACTATCTTTTTGAGAAATATCCGAAACTTAGCAGTATTGTAAAGGATAAATACAAGTTCATTTTTATTGACGAATATCAAGATACAAGTAAGGCTGTTGTAGATACTTTTCTTACTCATTTCAAGAAAAGCGAAAGAAAAAATATTATTGGTTTCTTTGGCGATGCAATGCAATCTATTTATGATGATGGGATTGGAAATTTAGACGAATACAAAGGAGATGATGCAGATACTGTAAATGAAGTTCCAAAGAAACAGAATAGAAGAAACCCTCAGCTTGTTATCGATTTAGCAAATAAACTTCGGACTGATGGTATTACACAAGAACCTTCTACCGACCCCAATGCACCCAATATGGTTGAAGGTGTAGTAAAACAAGGCACTGTACTATTCCTACATTCTACTGATGGCGATATTGGTAAGGTTGAAAAATTCTTGGAAGAAAATTATAGTTGGAACTTCAATAATTCAAAAGAAACAAAAGAACTGAACCTCACTCACAATTTAATAGCAGGCAAAGCAGGATTTAGAACCTTAATGGATATTTATGATAAAGACCATATATTAAGTTTTAGGGATAGGATTAAGAAGTATATAAAAGATAATGGCATTACAACTGATTTTTCAGAAAACACATTTGGCGAAGTTATTCAAATGTTACAGCAAGGGAAAAGTGGTCGGGATTTGAATGCTGTTAGTCCGACTAACACAATGCAAAATTTTATTGCCGACAATGCAGAATTGTACAATTCCGCATTAGAATTAAACTATTCTGAATTTTCCAAAATGTATGTTGATAAAGACCAATTGCTTGACGATAAAAAGCAAGATGAGGATGATGAAAACAAGAAGGGGTCAAAAAGAGATAATTTAATAAAGCATCTGTTTAAAATTCAAACTAATATTTCTCTGTATAAAAATAAAACGTATAACGAGTTTCTAAGGGCAACAGACTATCGTTTTAGAATAACAAGTATAGCAAGCAAAAGAACTCTAAAAGAAAATATTGATAATCTTGCAAATGTTGGCGATAAAACAATAGAGGAAGTAATTACTGATGCCAACGAAAAGGGTATTTGTATGATTGATGATAAACTCATTGATTTTAAAGAGAAAAAAGAGTATTTATATAATCGTGTGAAAAATGTCAGGTTTAGTGAATTTCAAAAGCTATATGAATATTTAGAAGGGCAAACACCGTTCTCAACACAACATAAAACTAAAGGAACTGAATTTGACAATGTTTTGGTTATTCTTGATAATGGAGGTTGGAACAATTACAATTTCGGTAATCTTTTCTTAGAAACAGGCTCGGCAAGCGTATTGGATAGAACTCAAAAGATATTTTATGTTTGTTGCACAAGGGCTAAAGAAAATTTAGCGGTTTTCTTTCACAATCCTGATGCACAAGTAATAGCAAAAGCTAAAGTATGGTTTGGGAATGATAACGTGATAAAAATTGAATAATATGCTCATAAACCAATCTATCATAACGGATATAAAAGCCATTATAGCCCAGTCAAAAGACAAGGCTATACGTGCCGTTGACCATCAGCGAACACTGATGTATTGGCATATTGGTAAACGTATCTTTGAAGAAGAACAAGAGGGAAAAGAACGTGCAGATTATGGAACGTTTCTTATCAAATATCTTTCAGAACAACTGCAACCCGAGTTTGGAAGTGGTTTTTCCACAAGGCAAATCAACCTTTACAGACAGTTTTACCGCACATTTGAGAATGTGCATACACTGTATGCACAATTGAGTTGGAGCCAATATAAGCTACTTTTAAGCGTTGACAGTCAGGATAAAAGAGAGTTTTATATTGCTGAAACAATAAAAAATAATTGGACGGTAAGGCAGTTGGAACGGCAGATTTACAGTAGTTTGTACGAACGACTTTTGTTGAGTAATGATAAAGAAAGTGTTTTAGCAGTTGCAAAAAACGAAAAACAACCGTCCGATGCCAAAGAAATAATCAAAGACCCAATGTATTTGGAGTTTTTAGGTTTAAAACGTGAAGCATCATACTATGAAAAAGATTTGGAAAGTGCCATTATCACACACCTGCAAGAATTTTTATTGGAGTTAGGTAACGGATTTTCCTTTGTAGCAAGGCAAAAGAGAATATACATTGAGGGCGATGAGTTCTTTGTGGACTTGGTATTTTATAATCGCATTTTGCAATGTTTTGTAATTATTGAAATCAAAACCACTAAACTAACCCATCAGGATATTGGACAGTTACAAATGTATGTGAACTATTATGACAGGATAGAAAAACTGCCACACGAGAACCCGACCATTGGGATTTTGCTTTGTGCCAATAAAAATGATGCAGTAGTAAAATTCACATTACCCGAAAACCAAAAACAAATCATCGCAAGCCAATACGAACTTTACCTACCAAGCGAACAGCAATTATTGGAAGAAGTGAATAAGGAGTTGGAGAGTTTTGGGGAGAAAGATACTATGGCTTAGTAACGTTAAAAGACAATTTAATTAATGAGTATTGAAAATGTAATAGAAATATGCGTGGCAATAGATATTGCAATTTTAGGTATTGCTTATCCTATTATTGTTGACAAAATATCAAACATTGGAGACAAGTATCAGTCTCAATATATACCTGTATTATTTAATAATGAATTCCCTCAGAAATCATTAAAGTTTGTCTATAAAGAAAAGGAGTATAAAGTTACAATTTTTAAGCTTTTCCTTGTTTTTACACTTGTATCATTTTTATTCATAATTTTTAAGACAGAACCACTTTGGGGATGGGATAACTGGCTGATTAATAATTCAGCCAACCTTATTGTTATTACTTTCTCATTGGTGCTAACAATACTTTTCTTTCTATGGTTAGATAAAGTAATCTTATTTAATGGTAAGTCAAGTTCACTACTAATACATATTGTGAAAAAATATGATTCTTTGTCAGAAAATGATGAAATAAAGCAATACTATTTGAAAGCTATTAATGAGCTAACATATTATGCCGTTGAAAAACAAGATGAACATTTGCAAGAAACATTACTGGAATTTTACTACAAAACTTTTGCAAAAATAAGGAGAAGTCACACCAAAAATCTACCACTAGAATACCCTGTGGATTTATACTTTATGGTAAATAAACTAAATGAAGAATCTACAGTTGTTCAAAATAGAAAATTAAGGGCTATTGAACATAGAGCAGTAAGTGGCATTTGGTTATTGGGAGAAGATTTTGAAGAGATTATTATATCAGAAGAAACTTATAGCTGGCTATGGAGAAATATATACACAATTTGTGATTATCCTAGATTAGTTAAAATGTTTTGGGCTAATTCAAGCCAGTATTATAACTTCAGACTTAAGCCAATACATCAAGATTATGATTTTGAAGCAAGAGAAATAATAAACAAAGCAGAAGTAGGAAGAAGAGAGAAAGAACGTAAGAGATTTATTGAGTTCCATTATGCATTAGGTGGATTAGTTTATTATAGAAAAAATTATGATTTATTAAAGTACTTTTTTGAATACTCTCAATCACAACCTCCTAAATATGTGTTGTTACCTGAGTCAATGACTGAGATATTTTATTGGTTTGAGCACTTTAGGAATGAGTTCAAAAATATAGGTACACCTATAGATTTGAAATACTATTTTCCTGAGCTAGATAATTTAGGTAACCGGAGACAAGTAAATTATTGGATATGCAGTTATTTGACGATTTTGTTTATAAGACAGTATTCTTTAAACCAATATTATACTTATCAGAATTTCACTGACCTTCCTAATCTTCCTGATGATATAAGAGAATTAGGGAATTGGCTTGATAGTATTTCATTTTTCGAAAAATGCTTAAATGATGTTATCGAAAATGAAGAATTAATAAAAGCTTTAGGTTATAAAGAATTAGTCTTACAGAAAAAAGAAACGTTTAAACAATTTATTGAAGATTTAAAAGAACAGATTACAAATAAAATTGGTGAACAAAAACGTAATGCGGAACTATCTCAGGAAATGATTACACATTTTTATGAAAGTTCTAGTCCAATACTTACAGAAGCGTTTGAGGTATATAATTCTGTTTTTATTCCATTGGATGATAAACATAATGAAGGTCGTTTGAAGTTGTCAGTAAGAGGAGCTATTACTTTGATGTCTAAATCAGCTTTTACAGAAAACGATATACCTCATTTAAACTATGATACTTTTTTTGCTAGTTCAATAGCAAGAGAAAATATAAAGCGATATATACCAAACTCATTTATTGTAGCAAAAACAAAGAGATATTTGTTGAAACGAGAAGATTTAATTACTTCTATTTCTAAGTTAATTGGTGAAAACTCTGAAATAATTATTGTTGGAGTAAATATTCAATACCGTGTTCACGAAATTCTTGAAAACAGTAGTTTTAAAGATAGAATTATACATATACCATCTACGGAATATAATTCTCAAGATTTATTATTTGTATTGCGAAAAGATGATTTACCAGCAATTGAACACAAAGATTTATTGGATGATGAAAAAGAAGAGTTGAAACTTGTGCCAATAAATAATGAATTAAAAATCTATGCGTCAGTTATTGATATCAATAAAGAAGAGAATAAAGAGATAAAAGACAAATGGAATTTAGGTAATGAACCTGATAATTTAGATTTAAAAATTCAGATAGCTCTCTCATTTTTAAGTGTAATTCATTGGAAAGACTCCAGAGAAGTGATTCAAATTAACATTACTTCAGAATTTAGGGAGCAAGGTATTCCAAATAATATAAATGATATTGAGCCTCTAGGTAATGATAATAAATAATGAGCATCTTAGAAGTAAAGCCCTATGAATACCATAACCCAAATAGAAAATGCTTTAATAGCCATTAATCAGGCAAGTTTTCAGACTTTAGTAAATCATCTATTGCACTTAGAAGGAAACAAATTTATAGGTTCACCTGGTGCTGTTGTCGGTAAAGAAAAAACAAGCAAAGGAACACCTGATTCTTTTTTTGTCAATGGAGATAATTACATTTTTGTTGAATGTACAACAAAAGAAAGAATTGGAGAGTCAAAATCATTTTTTGATAAACTTTCAAAAGATATAGACCATTGTTTTAATGAAAGTGAAACTAAAATTAGTAAAGAAAAAATTGAGAAAGTCTTTTTAGCTTGTACTGAAAAAATAAGTACCGAGGAATACAATTCGTTAAATGGGAAAGTGAAATCTTATAATCCCGATGCTGCACTTGAAGTATTGACAATTCAGAATTTGCCAATGCGTATTTTCGATATTCCAAAATTAGCTGAAGAGTATCTCAATATTCAGATGATAAAGGGAGATATTTATACACTTGAACAATTTTTATTAAAAACCGAAAAGGGATTACAGCCATCACTTACTAATGAATTTGTAGGTAGAGAAGAAGAATTAAAAGATTGCATTGCTATTTTAGAAAAGTATGATATTTTATTTTTGTCAGGTGGTGCGGGTGTTGGAAAATCAAAATTAGGAGTTAAAATATTAGAAGAACTTTCAAAAGAAGATTATGTTCCGATTGTAATTCAAAGTTCTGGCGTTTCTCTATGGGATGATTATCAACATCTTTTTTTGACAGGCAAAAAACATATTGTTTTATTTGATGATGCCAATAAATCAGTGACAAATTTGGTTTACTTATTAAGTAAATTGGAAGATTCAAAATCATATTCTTTTAAAGTAGTAATAACTTCAAGAGATTATGTTAAAAAACAAGTTTCACATACTCTTGAAAATTATAGTCATAGAGAATTAAGTATAAAGGATTTTAAAGATGAAGAAATTGGGAAAATAATAGTTGCAGCTCTTCCCAATTTGAAACACTATCCTGACATAAAAAGAAAAATTACCGAATTGGCAAAAGGTAATGCGAGAGTTGCACTAATGGCAACTAATTCAGTAGTTCCAGAAGCAGAAACTAATTATTTAGATAGCCCGGTTTTGCTTTATGAAAAATATTTCAAGAAAATATCAGAAGATATAGGAATTTTTGACAATCCAATCATTCTCAAATCTTTGGCAATTGTGTCGTTTTTTGGTGTTTTGGACAGAAATAATGAAGAACTTAAAGAAATACTATCATCTAAATTTGATATAGATTGGAATGAGTTATGGTCTGCAATTATGGAGCTTCATAATAATGAAATTTTGGATGTCTATTCTGAAGAAATTGTAAAAGTTTCCGACCAAGTTTTGGCAACCTATGCTTTTTATAAATGTTTCATTGATGATAAATCCGCTGTTATTAATTATGCAGATTGGATAACAGCATTCATTGAAAAATTTCCAAGTAGAATTACAGCAACGCTTATAGATGCAAATAATACATTTACCTATTATAGTGTAAAAGATTTTGTGTTGCCTCATTTGCAACAGGTAATTCAAAAGAATGAATCAGAAGAACAACTATATGCATTCTACAAACTATTTTGGTTTTATAAAGGACGTGAATGTTTGTTGTATTTAAAAAAATGGATTGACAATCTTTCCAAAGAAGAGCGTTCTGAAAATGTAGAGTTTAGCTACGTTCACAATGACCATACTTCAGCAACAAAATATTTTGAGTTATTACGAAAGTTTTGGAATCATCCCAATGAGCTACTAAAGCCATCACTTGAATTGACATTGAAAATGTTAGTGAAAACCCCAAATCGTTTATCCGAAGTTTTAAAATTTATAAATGAAGATTTCAGTTACAAGATAGAAGATTTGGAACACGGTTATTTGCGTCAAAATATTTTATTTGATGTATTGTTAAATGAAAAATTATCTGATGAAGAAAAATCTTTTGCGAATGGAATCTTTTTAAATATATCGGAAAAGCTTTTGGGTTGGGAATATACAGAGTTTGGTTCAGCAAAAGGTCCGGCATTTACAATCTGTAATTTTAGCTTGTTTAAATCTGATTCCTTAATAGAGTTAAGAAGTCGTATTCTTAACAAAGCGTTTGAGCTTTATGATATTGAAAACAAGCATTTTCAACAACTACTACATCAAATAATTTACCCTGGCAGAAATATTGACAAGAGCATCTATGTTGAAGAATTACCTATTTATGAAAAATTGGTTTCAGAAAAATTAGATAATAAGCAGTATGCACATTGTAAGTTTGTTAGTGTTCTTGCCAAACATTTGACAGAAGCGGGAATAAATTTCCCAGAAAATTGGAATAATTTTATTGAATCTGATATTAGAAAACTATCAAAGTTCATAAAACCTGATTGGGAATATAGAGAGGGAAAATCTATTGATGAATCTGAAAGAGAAAAAAGGCAAGAATTTGAAAAGTTTGTAAATGAAAATGATTGGCAGAATATAGAAAGGTTTCTTATAAATGTAGATGAACTATATCTACAGCAAAAAGATATTAATGCTTGGCATATAGAAAACGCTGTTACAGATATTTATTCAGCAATTGCGAGAAAAAATAAATCAGAATTTGAAAATGCTTTAAGACTGTTCTTTAGTGGGAAAGTTAGTTTTCCTTTGCGGGCATTTGTTTTGAATGTTGCAATGAATGAAAATATTATGACCGCAGATGAACTTTTAAATATAATGAACGAGTTTGACTTCAAAGGAAAACCTTATTGGGAATCTGTATTAATAACAATGTTACCCAAAGAACAGGTCAATCATGTTTTTTTGAAACTTCTTATAAATACTTTTTTAAAGCCTGACGAATATATCTATATCCATCGAATGCTTGACTATCTAAAATATGAAGCAGTATTTGAAGAATATAAAAAAGAAAATCCCGAATTAGAAAACCATAATATCATTACCTATCTGACAAGTATCATACTCACTAAATCACGTAAGACAAGACGAGATTTTGGATTCCATTTTTGTGCAGAATGTGCATCATATTTTACCAATCATATCCAACTTCTAAAAGACGCTTTTTGGTCTCAATATGAAATAGATCCACATTTTGACCACGATGGAAAAGAATTAAAAGCAATTTTGGATATTGATAATAACTTCCTTAATGATAGTTTAAAGAACGATAAAATTGGATTAGGCTACTCTTCGCAAATTCGATTGGAAAATATTAATACAAATACATTATGGGAGTATGCGAATTACGAGGAACTTATAGAAAATTTGTTATTAACAGCTTTAGAAAAAGAACAATATTCTTTTTTGATTGAAGAAGATATTTACTCATTGTTTAGATATAGAACTGCCAACGAGGATGCAACAGAAAAAATGAAATCTCTAATTTTAAAATTGACACGAAAGTATAATACCAATGAAAAAGTTTTGCTTATGCTTGTTGAAGTAGTCTATCATAATTTCAATGTTTGGTTTATTGAATATTTTAAAGAGTTTCTTTTACTAAATAAGGATATTGAAATCACAAAGCGAATTAGTTTTGGCAGATCATCAAGTACAACAGGAAGTTGGGTTCCTGTATATCAGAAAAAGGTTGAATTTTATAAAGATATTATAAAAATGATAAATACTTTGCCAGATATTTTAGATTATTCTGAGCATATTGACCACTTTGAACAAAAAATAATTTGGAAGAAGCAAGATATTGAACGAGAACAAAGGAGGGATTTTATGGAAGAGTTTTATTAATCCCACCCAGCCCACGCACAGAAAAAATACGGCTTTAGCCAGACCCCAACCGCACAAAGCCAACGCTTCGTCTGTCTTCTATGGCATTGCCGCCGTTTGCAACTGTCATACTTTTTGCGTTGTTTTTTGTCAACGCTCAACAGCACATTGCAATCCTCGTTCCTGCGGTTGCAAAGAGCTGTCCCAATGCGAAAAAAACAAAGCAAAAAGACACTTCACTCCAACCACCACCACCGTTCCGTTTATGCCAGTATGCAAATCGGCGGAAGCTAAGTTACATAATGTGGCATTATAGGTTCGCTTCGCACAGCCTTTTCCTTTGCTTATGCAAGCATCCAACCGCACAGGCTGTCCTATAATAACATTATGTAAAATATCCAATGCCATAGTCTTCACCCCGAAAAAATATCCCACCGCACAAATGCCAATGCTAATATTTTTCGGGGTTCAGAAGCCGTATTTTTTTCCCAACCGCACCCACCCGAATTGCCACAGCACCCCACCACCCATTTCAGCGGTGCAGTAAAAAAATAAAGCATTGATTGGTTGTTTTGCCGATGTGCTGAATAAAGTGTTTAGTCATTTCACTTCATTGCATTTCGGTAGGCGAAAGCCAAATTTACCTGCATTTATTCCGTTCCATTCCCTGCACACCTTATTTCAGCACCGCACAGCAAGCGTATTTCGTACCTCATACCCTTGCTTTTCCCCCACGCTTCAGATAATGGTATGCTTTATTTTTTACTGCGGAGTGTTTGCCCCCTTTCCAACGCTTAAAAGGTATCCTCCCTACGAACTACAGGTTAGCTGATTTTTTAAAGTTCTGAGGATAAAGATCCTTTAAGTTTTTATGGTTTATTGACATAATGTTTTCCAGCGTATGTTTTAACCACTGAAATGGGTTTACCTCATGTTTTTTACAGATAGCAAAGAAAGAATAGACCATAGCCGCGCGCCCGGCCGCTTCATGGCTTCCTGCAAAGAGATAGTTCTTTCGTCCTAGGGCAACCGGGCGAATAGCGTTCTCCACAAGATTATTATCAATAAGCAGATTTCCATCATACATGTATGCTGATAGTGCATCCCATCTGGCGTATGTATACGCCATTGCTTTTCCGATCTGGCTTTTAGGGAGTGTGCTTTTTATCTCTTCAAAGATCCATTTGCCCAGCTCGTTGATAATAGGTAAGGATTCGGCCAATCGAAGTTGTTTGGTCTGCTCTGTGCTTAGATTTTCCTGTTTGGCTTTCCGCTCAATGGCATAAAGCTTTTGGATCATTAGCAATGCCTTTTCAGCTCTTGCTTTATCATTATCCAATGCTTTTTCAAACTCACGACGGGCGTGCGCCCAACAGGCCAAGTGCGTCACTTCTTTCTTTTTGCCATACTTTTCGTATACGCCATACCCATCTGTCTGAAGATAACCTTTAAAGTTTCCAAGCATAGGTACAGCGGCAATACCCCCACGGGTAGGGCTATAATCAAACAATACGGTTCTCTCCAATGGAGCATGGTATACCCAATAGTAGCCCTGATGGGCAGCGCCTTTTTTATCGCTGTCCAGTACTTTTATCGGTGTTTCGTCTACCTGTAAGTAACCCTGTACTTTAGTGTCGAAGACGAGTTTTTCATACAATGGTTCCAGTTTTTCTAGCGCTTGTTTGGTCCATCCTTCGATCGTTGAGGAGGCTATTTGTATGTTTTCCCTTGCAAAGATCTGTTTCTGTCGGTATAGTGGGAGATGATCTATGTATTTAGCGGTCAGGATCATCGCTAACAGGCTAGCCCCAGGGATTCCTTTATCGATTACACGCTCAGGAAGCTCGGCAATGGCTACGGCAGATTTATCTTTGGCAGCATATTTATAACGGATGTAACGTTTGATATAGAATTTAGCAGGCTCGCATTCTAATTCTTCCGTAATTTCTTTACCGATACAAACCATTTGGGATAGATCACCTTCGGGATGGATTTCAATCTCTTCCACAGGAAGGTGTGCGGGCAATTTCGCACGTCCTTTATGGTTAGGGCGTTTACGGACATACTCGATTTTTTCTTTGATCTCTTCCTGTTGCTGCTCTACTTCAGTAGGCTCCGCATTAAAAGGAAGCATGGTCTGATCAGGATCGCCTTCAAAGCGCTCACGCTTCTGTCCGAACTGCATACGCCTGTACATAGCGAGCTGCGATTCCAGATAATCTATTTTTTCATCTTTTACAGAGGAACTTTTGGAAAGGACGGTAATTTCTTTCTGCTGACTGGAAATGACCTTGAGAAGGTCTTCTTTTGAGAGGTTTTCCAGTGCTGTTTCCATACGGTAAATATACGGAAAAAGCTGCTTTTATCCTATACAAAAGCTGTTTTTAAGTCAAATAAAAACGTCTTTTTTGAATGCTTTTTACAACCTGTATGCCTTCAACCATCAGTACCAGATCACTCCAGGACAACTCGTTGTTTTTTGTGTGTGGCGCCAGAAAAGTTCCGCTTTCCAAACGTTTATAATACAACACAAAGCCACCCTTCTCCCAATGCAACAGCTTCACGTGCGTACGGCTACGGTTTAGGAACACAAACACCTCTCCACTGGTAGCCTGCCGTTGCATCCCTGAACTGATCAGTCCACAAAGTCCATCAAAAGACTTCCTCATGTCGCAAAAACCATCATAAAGATAAAACCTATGCGATGAGCCTAGCGCAAACATCAGTACAAACAGATCAACTGAGAGAGAAGCCCAAGGTCGTTTCCTACTTTAATGCGTACACCATTGGGATAGATAATTTCAATATCACTGTTTTTACTGGATTTATCGATGGTTAAAAAGCCAACAGCGGACTTATCGCTTTCTTTAATTCGGGAAATCCAATAATAAAACTTGGCCTCATTGATCCCGTTTTCAGCACAATATGCCTTCTTACTTTTTCCGCTCTGCTGCCAGTCTGCTATCATCGATAGCATATGTTCTCTTTTTTCTTGTATGCTCATGCAACAAAGATCGAAACTGGATACCTCTTATAAAACATGTACTTGGTCGGACGGATACCTTAAAAGCGATTTTTCAAAGGATTAAAAGGAAGTCAATAGACATTTTCCAAAAGAAAAAAGAATAAAAAGGAAAGCAAAGGTAGGTGGCTACGCACAATGCCCACGCTCAATAAAAAATCCAAAAGACTACGGCATAATGGCAAGGCAAATAAGGTGCTTCGCAAGTTAACTTTCATTGCCTTGCCACCCTTCGGGACTTATTCCGTTTCCTTTTGGATTTTTTGCCACGCCACCTAATGAATGGCTTTCTTTTTTTTCTGTTTTTTTCTTTGTAAAAAAGTTTTGGTTTTCAGCCACAGCAACGAAAGGAACGGAGCTAATCTCAAAAGTGGTACGATATGAGAGCCGTTAAAATCTTTACTTACAACCCGAAAAATCAAAAGTCGGAATTTGAATTTTATGCCCTTTGCAAAGGCTTAAACAGTGGTAAGCCGTTAGATGTGCCTTGCCCGAATTGCTTTGTTATTTCCTGCCGTAATGCGGAAGAAATGGACGTTTATCGTAGTTTATTATTTGGCTTATGGAAAACAAAAGCATTTCATCAGTTTTTAATTGGTTCGGTCATTCCTTACATTCGTATAGGCGATTTTAAAAACTTCGTTTTTGAACAGGCTACCCATTTGAAAGGAAAAGAAAAGGTTTTTAAAAATGATATTCGCAAAGTCAAAACATTGGAGCAAAGAGAAAGGCATATACAAGAACAGTTGCTTTTGATTTCAGAATTGAAACGCATTTACATTGCAAGGCATTTAAAGCGGTAGCCCACAGGGCTACGCTCTTTTGCCTTTACAGTTCCCACCGATTGCCCGATACTTGCACCATTACCCACATATAAAGGCAATATAAAAGCACCGTTTTACAAATAGAGTGTAAACAGGTGCAATAAAAAAACCTGCCCAATCGGGCAGGTTTTTGAAATACAGACTTTAATAAAACCTTTGTCTATTAAGGATTTTCGGAAGTTGGTATATCTTCTTTCATTTCCTTTTTGTCGTTATCTTCGGTCTGCATTGCGGTTTGAGCAATGGCAGTCGCCACAGTTCCGCCCAACAATACATAACCGGCTACGGTTACAATGGTGGCAGGCAACGCCACCGGAGCGGTTAAGATTGCACCGCCTACGGCAGTTAATGCAATACCGACAGTCCGAATGATTTTAAACCATTTCGGGGTTGGAGCGGTTACACGCTCTACTAAGTTTAAACTATTGCTTTTCATTGTTGAAATTTTTTAAAATGATTTTTTCTAAATTGTTTACTCGGTGTTCCAGATAATCTACTTTGTGATTAAGTAAATCATAACTGTTTTTGAACTCTGTTTTTATCAGCAAAGCCATTGTTTTTACTTCGGTCAAATCCTTTTCCATTTTCTTAAAATCGGAGTGGAGTTGTTTAATGAAGTACGCAACAATCGCCAACAGCATACTAATCAAAGAGCCGAACACTACATTTAATGTGATTGCATTTTCCATTTGCTTTGCTTTTTAAAATTGGAAATTGTTTTCGATGCTGATACCTTTTTCATTGCCTTGTGCTATTGCTAACAACTTCGGGTAAATCATTTGGTAAGCATCTTTACTGCGTAGCACTTGAAAATCGCCATTAACCAACTCAAACCCGAAACCACACAACGGACAACCTGCCGTTTGTGTATGGGTGTTCCCAATATGGATATATACAAAGCTGAATTGTGGCAGACCGTTAATTTCAATCATACCTTTGTGAAGCTTTGGGAATTTCTGCCGATAATCGGCATTCATACCGCTCCAAGTATTCAGCCTTAATGTATAGTTTCCTGTTGGGATTGCGGTTTGCTTTGGTATCTTAACGGCTCTTATCTTGTCTTCTAAAAGATAGCATTGAAACACATCATCAATATATAATTGGCTTAATGTGCTTTGCTTGCCTTCGGCTACTCTTAAAATTTTTGTTCTCATTGAAGATTGATTTTAAAGGTTAGAAGAAAAGCCCCCAGGAATGTAGGGGGCTTTCGTTTGTTAGTGCTTAAAAAGCATCTTCAATCCGTAAACAGTTACCAGAATTGAAAGCGTAATAGTTTCCGTTGACCTCTTGGAAAAACTCAATCCCGATGCACTGAATAACCGTTACATTTGTTCCCAATGTCGGAGCAGTCGGAAACGTAGCCGTTAATGTAGAGCCTGTAAATGCAGTATTTAACGGAATATAAGATGAATATTCAATAACGCTCAATTCGTTGTTTGCGATGTCGTCAGGTTCATACGTTCCTGTTGTAGCATTATACACGAAGTCGGCAACAACCGCCAATGCGTTAATCAATCTGAAATGCGTTGCTCCAGACGGTGCAGCAATCAAATCAGCAGGATTAAAGGCAGCTATAGTAAAATCTGCACTGTCCCTGCCTGCGGTATGGGTAACATCATAGGGGGCGTTGAACACACCATTAAGTGAAAGTTTTTTGTCAAACTCAAAGCCTAACAAATAGTTTCTTTGTGTTGAAATTTCAACCTTTCTGTAACCCCTTGCTTCCGTTCCGTCTTCGAGATTGATTTTTTTCATTACCGAAGTCAAACGCCCCGTAACTTGGCTGTCCGCCATTTTTGACATCAATGCGGATAGTGCGGTTCTTACCGACTTGCCAGCTCTTGCACAACCGCCAAACTCATTCATATTTTCACGAGTTCGCTCAAATTCGGGTGCGGTCTTTACCTGTTCTGCGGTAGGACCGCCCACCATACCCGCAAAAAATCCCTGTTGTCCTTTGATTTTGAAATGTCGTACATCGCCTATCGTTCCGACATACTTCATTAAGCCTTTTTGTCTTGCCATTGTCTTAAAATTTTTGAGTTAATAAATACGTTGCGTACGCATTTACAAAGTTCACTCTATACTATTTTATAGACAATACACAACATATTGAAATACAATGCAATACGGTGCTAACGCACCGAAAACGGTAAAATGCAAAGGGCAGGACTGCAATCGGTATGGTAGAACGGACGAAAAATTGACAGGAAAACAAATAAAAAAAGCAAGGATTTTCATTATAAAAATCCTTGCTTTGAAAGGTGTAAAATATATCTCTCTAAAAGTTGTACTTATGTTGTACCTACAATTTGAAAAAGTATGTAAATATGCTGAAAATCAATGCGGTATAATAAGACTTTTTATAATACCTTGTTAGCCGTAGTTTTTTTATTCGTTAAACCATTTTATTGTTTTTTCGATTACCATTTTCCAACCATCTATTTCAGGTTTGTCAAGTATGTTGAAAGAATGGTCTGCATTTTCGATAAGTTCTAATTCAGTTTTTTTCCCTTTTGTTAGTAGTGTTGTATAAGCAACAATTGCAGTTTCTGGATAAACAGCTTTGTCAGATGTACCTTGTAACAGTAAAATTTTTCCGTTATAATCTGATAATTCTTCCATTACAGAAGTTTTTAGAAAACTCGACCATCTTAGATAAGTAAATCCCCAAAATTTCTTTTCTGTGTTATTAGGTTCAGATAAAATATTGTTCCATTGTTCTTTTAAGTAGCTTAATCGTTGTTCTGAAGTCGGCATATTATGTTCTTTTGTATTGAAAAAAGTTCCATCGTCTGCCAATTTGTATAAACTGTATAATTGAGTTGCTCCATTTCCTGCTAAAATTGCGACATTCGATATTTTATCTTGCATCAAGTTTGCAACTCTTGAAGCAACAACACCACCTTCTGAATGTCCGACAACTAAAATTTTTTGCTTGTTTATTTTTTCGTGTTCTGTTACGTAATTGATAGCATTTACTATTCTATTGCTCCAATTTTCAAGTGAGAAATTTTGGTCGAAAGATTTGGATTCACCTGTTTGTAAATATTTAATTCCAGGTTTTTCAACGATTAATATTCTGTACTTTTCTTGTCCAACACTAAACCAAGTCATATGTCCTAATGTTGGGATAATTCTTTTGTCTTGTTCGACAAATAAAGAACTCATTCCAGAACCTTGAATGTAAACAATCAATGGTAAATCTTCTTTGTGAGATGTTACGGAAAGATAAAATGTCAGAGAATCTTTTCCTACATTCAGTTCATATTTGTCATAAGGTTGGTTTGGTAAAAATTCAACTTTTGCTTTTTGGGCGAATATCAAATTTGTCAGGAATATAAAAAGGATAAATATTTTGAATTTCATTTTAGAAGTACTGTTGTTTTAAAATTACTCTTTACGCTTACCTCAATGGCATCCGTAGCAGCAGAAAGCTTGAGCGTGAAGCCATCCGAAATATAGAATTGCAATGGTTGTTGCAGGGACTACATC
>LSQX01041100.1_pt1 | contig 48709 bp, 44 predicted proteins | sample 654561 | NCBI WGS metagenome assembly LSQX01 (sample SAMN04489861, study PRJNA283612) | anaerobic digester metagenome | isolation source: 4 biogas reactors fed with cattle manure at either 37C or 55C with and... | place: Denmark: Kongens Lyngby | collected 2014
CCCATTTTTCAAACCGATAGAGCGGGTTATTGTTTTCAAGAATCAGATAGTAGGCGATCGAGAGCATCTGTTTGTAATCATGGGGAAAGCAGGCTGCCAAATCGTTTGTCAGATTGAGGGTCTCGCTGATTCTGTCTAAAAGCCAGGTCGCACCGTAATAGAGATGCCTGGTCTGCGTCCAGGATACGGACCCCTGTTTGACCTTATGCAGCTCGTCCTCTGCCTGCTGTTTATCCTTACGGCACCGTCCATCCGTTGGCACAATTTCACCCGTTGCTTCATCCAATCGCCCGATAAGCGTGCGTTTGGATCTGGATTGCTTCTTTTCCTTGTCCCACCAGGCTTGTGATTCATAGGCGTACGTGATTCCTGAGCGTTTATCTTTTTGAAAGACAGTCGTCATGGACACATCCTCCCTGTTATGTGTAGTTTAACGCATAACAAGGTTTCTACCAATAACATTCTGCCTCGAACAATCTGATTGCAGTCACTTCAAGACTTTGGCGTGGAGATTATTGTTATGTGTTTCGAGAATCTAGGATGCAAAGGAACAACGCTGAACGGATACCATTTTCTTGAACTTATGTGCTTTTATCGATATTGTATCTTCTCAACTTGATTCAAGTCAAGAAAAACGATCTGAAGTCACGTCGCTTCAGACGCCACAGATCATTGCTTGAAGACCTGCAAGTGATCCGCCCGTTGAGCACATGCTTGTCGTCTGGCATTGTCTCGTCGAAAAAATCCAGATAACACTGTTGTTAAGCCGTTCATAAAATTGAGACCATGGCGATAAGGGTAAAGCATGGATTTGTTCGTCCATGTATCATCAAACCGGACCAAATGGAACCATTAGCTTTTGCTCATTCTCATATCCCATACACCAACCTATTGCTCCGGTAAATTTGATTGCATAAACTGCTTTAAAGCGCCAACAAGGGAAACCAACATTATCCCAAGCAACAGGCCTTTTAATAGTCCGGCATGGTGCCTCCAACTATTAATCCAGTTGCTGTATGCAGAAAACGCCTTGCCATGTACATTCAATATCCTGCTTCATTCTAGACACAAACAGAAATTTAGGATACATGCGGCTGGCAGCCGCCAGAATAATCAATCAGGATAACCATGATGAAAAAGGTAACGAGCAGTACATCAATAATGAGCGCATGCAACGATACTTATTGATACAAGGAGCAGCCTATAGATTGGCGGCTGACTGTTTTATCACAGGACGAATAGGTGAAACGGATGTGAGGACATATGAGAACGGATCAAGGATTTAAAGTGGCAGCAGGTGATGCCAGATTTGGAAAACACTTCAACATGAAAGGCGTTACACAGAACATATTAGACATCAAAATATCCAGTGTTGACACGGGAGCCGATCTAGCGGTGTTTGAGCAAACCGGACGTACGCCCAATGGAGGACCTCCTTTGCACATCCACCCCTTTCAGGACGAGTGGTTTTATGTTGTTGAAGGAGAATATTTGTTTCAAGCTGGTGTTGAGAAATATCAAATGAAATCAGGTGACACAATTTTTCTGCCTAGAAATGTACAACATGCTTTCTTGCAGCTAACAAAAAACGGAAAAATGATCGTATCTTATTTACCGGCAGGAAAGATGGAATCATTTTTCAAGGTTACATCCGAATGGACTTCTCCCCCGACAAAGGAAAACCTTGTAAAGGTTTTTGCAGAACATGATATGATCGTTGTTGGCGAACCACTGAAAGCTGACTAGAAAATTCATCCAGTATTCAACGGGTAACCCGCTGTGTATTCCGCTGCGGCTGAGCCGCGGTTCCGGCGGGTGCCGGATCTCTCCGCATATGGGTATGATCGTCGAAAAGATCGAGCTGCTGTTCACGGAGTGGTTATCGACGATGCCAATAAACCCATACTGCTGCCCACATGCTTTCTCCAGCATAATGTTTTCTGTTTACTCCCATATCCAGGAATGCTATCCACCGATACACCCATGACGACATGCGTGGTCAAATCAGCTTGGAGCAGCGTATCTTCATGCTGAACACGCGAAGCGGTTCACAATTGGGTTCAAAGCCGCCTTGTTTCAAGCCGTTCCCTTGTGTTGGTTTATAATGAGAGATGTGATGTCTGAACACGCATCATGGATCAATCTGATTGGAGATCAAACATGCCATTTGGAAAACGTCACCAGGTTGAAACAAACTTGAAGCGCTATCTGCCAGTATTGGATCAGATCCGTCAGCTTGACGATCGGTCCGCTTCTGAAACGGACATCCAGGACCACATGGCTGCCCTCAGGGTTAAGGCGGCACAACTCATGCGAAACGGCAATGGTTCTGGCCAGGATGACCAGGTGCTGGCTATGCTGGTTCCGGAGACCTATGCGCTTGTTTCAGCGGCTGTGTTCCAGAAACTGGGCTGGACAACGCATGAGAACCAGTTGCTGGCGGCAATCGCCATGCAGCAGGGTCGGATTGCTGAACTCGATACCGGCGAAGGTAAAACCCTGGTCGCTGTTTATGTCGCCGCATTAAAGGCGCTGACAGGACAAAGCATCCATGTACTGACGTTCAACGATTACCTGGCCGTCCGCGACGCCCGCTGGATGGAACCCGTTTATCGGTGCTTAGGACTACAGGTCGCGGCCGTTCACCAGGAGATGGACCGCAACGAGAGACGTCAGGCTTATCAGGCAGACGTGACCTATGTAACGGCCAAGGAAGCCGGATTCGACTATCTGCGCAGCTTTCTGGCCACGTGCGAAGAAGAATCGGTGCAGCGTCCCTTCTACTGTGCTGTTGTCGATGAAGCCGATTCGATCCTTATCGATGAAGCGCGGATCCCATTGGTTTTGGCTGGGAACACAGATGAATCCACCATCATGGATCCGGCTTTGCTCAGACTGGTCAGAGCCATGCAGCCTGACAGGCATTTTAGCCTGGACGCATCTGCCGATCATGTCATGATCACTGAAGAGGGCGCCATCTGGCTTGAAAAAAAGCTTGGCCTGAAAAACCTGTACGAATCCGATGCGGCTCCCCACCTGTTCCAGATCCGCCAGATGCTGATCGCCCTGCACTTGCTGCATAGGGATGTTGATTATATTGTTCGCGATGGTCAGATCGAATTGGTCGACGAATTCACCGGCCGCGTAATCAAGAACCGTCAATGGCCGGATGGCCTGCATGAAGCAGTCGAGATCAAGGAAGGCCTATCCGCCCATACCCGCGGTTCGATCCTCAACCGCATCACGTTGCGCGACTTTTGTGGCTTGTATGCCTTTCTTTGCGGGATGACCGGTACAGCCGTATCGGCAGCACATGAATTCCAAATGTTTTACGATCTTGGCGTGACGCGCATCAAACCCAATCTGCCCTGCCGCCGTGTCGACCATCCGGACTTGATCTATCCTCGGCTTAGAGACAAAGAGCAAGCCATTCTGCGTGAAATCGAAAAGAGACACCGGGCGGGCCAACCGATCCTGATCGGCACGGCCAGTGTGGCCGAATCCGAACGGCTGGCCGGTATGGTCAGAGAATTGGGATTGGCCTGTGATGTGCTCAACGCCAAGCACGATGCTGTCGAAGCCGAGATCATTGCCCGGGCTGGCAGGGTGGGCGCCATCACCATTTCAACCAACATGGCCGGCCGCGGGGTCGACATCCGGCTTGAACAAAGAGACAGACCAGGTCTTCTCGTCATCGGCACAAACCGCCACCGCAGCATCCGCATTGACCGGCAGTTGCGCGGGCGCGCCGGGCGGCAGGGGGATCTCGGTGAAAGTCAATTCTTCTTGTCATTGCAGGACGACCTGGTCGAGCGCTACCAGATTCGCGATGTGTTGCCGCCCGCCTGGCAGGATTTGTCTCGCCTGGATGCATCGCCCTCCGAAAAAGGCGGTTCTGGCCCGATCGCGGATGTGCGGGTTCGCCAGGCCATGGATCATACCCAGCGGGTTGTGGAAGGACAATTATTCCAGCAGCGGCAAAACCTGATGCGCTATTCGGTGCTGGTTGAAGAACAACGAAAACGCATCTATAAGCTGCGCTTCGATCTTTTGACCGGTCACAGGCAATTAACGGTCTGGCAAGACAGCCGTGAACCACAGCATGTCGGCAAATACCAGCAGCTGGTCCGGGCAACGACACAGGAAACCGTCAACCAGGCACAGCAGCAGGCTGCCTGTATTCTTTTAAATCAGGGCTGGTCCGATTACCTGGCGTTCGTGGACCAGCTTTTAGATCATGTCTCGCTGCTGCAAAACGGTCCAAACGACCCGCTGACGACGTTTAACCGCCAGATTATCGATGCCTACACCCATTTGCTCGATACCCTCGAAGCCGATCTGCTGGATAAGCTGGATACGCTCACGGTACACGACGGGCGGATTGACCTGGATGCTGCCGGTTTAGCCCAGCCGCCGGCAACGCGAACCTACCTGATTGATGACGGCAGCGATTCACTGAACCAGATCATCGGTGTCAGCAACCTGGTTGCCGCAGCTATCAACCCCGGCGCATTCCTGGTCACCTTGATCGGAAAATGGCGGTATAAGCAGCCGTAATGCAGTATAGGAGCATGGTTCCATCATGTAGTCATGGAACCGTTAAGAAAAAAATAAAAAACAATAACCGTTATCCAGCAAAATCATCATGTATAATTTGAAGCAGCGACGCTCTCCAATGGCATGTGAGGTGACGATGACACAATGTAAGGAAAAAAGCAAACGAAGCGACATCGTAATGGGTATTGCCTTAGGAATCATTTCATGTGCTTTGTCACTCGTCCTGTTTGCTGTTCTTCTCGACAGACTTCTGCTAAGCCGATTTGATGATGCATTTCTAAGCGTATCCATGCGGTTGTTGTTGTCGTTGATCCTCTTCCAGATACTCTGGAGCTTATTCAAAAAATCTTTGATCAAACCGGTCTTCTGGATATCTGGACTTTTTTATTGCCTGCTTCTTCTCTATGTTGTCATGATCAGGACTTCCGGGCGAACAGGTGTGAATCTCAATCCGTTCACGATCATCCATGATTTCATGACAATACCGTTTTATCCAATTTCCAATTTTCTTTTTTTTATTCCGGTCGGTTTCTTCGTGGGATATGTTTTCCGAAAGAAGATACCGGGGATGCTGTATCTTTCCGGTTTCGTTGTGTCGCTTATCCTGGAGGTTTTTCAGCTCATCTTTCAATTGGGTATCTTCGATATAACAGACATCATTCTTAACGGGAGCGGTTTTGCTGTTGGCGTTTGGTTGTTCGTTACCATATGCCGCAATCCGAAGGTCAGCGTGCTCTTCATGGGTAATAATGTTTAGAGGAGACTATAAAAATGGAAAAATATGAATACAAAACGCTGTTTACAGATGCTAAGGGCTTCTTGGGCGGCAAAGTGGACCAATATGAATTCCAAAAGAATTTGGATGAATTGGGTATGCAGGGTTGGGAGTTGGTCAGCACCATTGCGACCGCTCAAAGTTATGGCAGCACAAGGTGGCTCATATCCGTCTTCAAGCGACAATTGCCATCAATCTGATCAAGTAAAACACATCGCTGGAACAAGCCTGTTCCACAAGAAACAGACGGCGGCCATTAAGGAATACGATGAGCATCCGGTCAGGCGGTTGTTGACAAGGTCACGTTGACAAGAACCGGTTCGAGGTGTTTTCAGGTCCGGCGTGATGGCGGATGTGGAAGGACGGCAGTGTCCCGCTTGCGTTCAAACACGTGACACTAAACGACATTTATCCCATTTTAGATAGATTGGCGCTTAGCGATTCGTATAACATCGTGTACTTTTCGTGAATCATGTTGCGGTCGAAAGCATGAAAATCATCCAGCATCTTAGCCAACTCGTCAGCTGTAAAATATCGTTCCGTATTGGGGAAAAACGAATGGTCTTCTTTGGCGATATGATTGGGATATAAGTTCATTAAAAATGTGAGTTTTTCTTTTATCACGCGGATCTGAGCTCTATCGCCATCCATAAAGCCTGCTTCGGATTGTATCAGTTCCGAAACGACAAGGCGTGCATTTTTGTGCTCCTCAATCAATTCATCCATCATCGCTTTATCACATGGATTCAATGTCCTGGTCTTCAGCTGCTGAAACAGAATATCTTCTTCTTTCCCGTGGTGCGTTCGATCGGCATATGTCCGGATAAAGTCGACCACCGATTGCACAAAATACTGATCGACAGTACCTTTTTCGTCCATTTGATCAACCGCTTTGCTTATCAGCGACAATACTTTTTCGATCAAACGGTGTTCTATCATCAAATAGCCTCGTGGCTTCATGCTTCTCACCTCCCGCTGTGGATAGGCCCAGAAAAATGACGTACCATCACATCAATGAAAATCAATATCATCTAAGTCTGAGCTTTCTCCGTTGTTTGTGAGCGACTTTAACAGCTAAAACGACAAAGACAGAAAAGCGCAAAATCTAACAACTAAATTCTATCAATCTGGACCAAAGCCGATAGCACATGCGTTACACATATAAAATGATGCGGTCACCAAAGACAACGTGATGCGGCTATTGAAGCTGGCTAGCACCCATGCCGATCTAACACATGTCACCAACGGGATTTACCGTCTGCGCGATGATAAGCAAAAGCTCAGATGGAAATCACCAGCAGGGATGACTTGCAGAAGCGGAGCGCCGCAATGAGCATCCACCTAGGAACAGCCGACGGTGATCTAGGAACACGACGAGAAGCAGGTCCAGCGGTTGATCGACAAGGTTACGTTTCATGAGGACCGGTTCGAGGTTATCTTCAGGTCCGCCGTGATGATGAATGAAATATAGTGGTGGTTTGGTTGCTCGCTAATGGTCTCAAGGCCAGAGGCCGTGTTTATACTGCTAACGTTACGCACATCCAACCAAAAAGGCCCGGCCCCAAAACAATAAGATCAACAATAATGATAGGCCCGGCCTTTCCAGTCAGCAATCATGCGATTGTTCGTAATATTCTCGTTCGCGATTTCAAATCCAGGTTACTTTTTGGACTCTTCCTTAGTTCCTTTTTTCCCTCCAGTCATAGGGCCTTGACCAGGGTTTTTACCCTTGCCTTTACCCTTGCCATGACCATCTTTCAGGCCCTGACCTTTTGGCCCAGTTCCATCTTTATTTGGCACACGAATCACCTCCTATTCATATCCGGGGCTCAATGGGTTGTATACAAATGAATCGTTTGGATGCGTCATACAAAAACCATCTTTCAAATTTGATTCCAGTTGTTGATGACACGCTACAATATTATTTTAGATCCTCGAGTCAAGGATAGCAACAAGCACAGGTAAACTGCACAACACGGTTGGCTATAAGCCGGTTGCACCAGCATTGTTCTTGCGCGCGGCGCCAATCATTTCGGCTTACAAAAACCCTCAATGTGGATGTTTGGGACAGCCTATTTGTCGATATGAGTATCTTCCTTCGGAAACAGCTGACGGTGATCAAGGAATTTGATGAGAAACTGGTCAGGCGGCTAATCGACAAGACCACGGTTTATGAGGACCGGTTTGAGGTTGTGTTCAGGTCCGGCGTGGCGGTTGGTTGGGTGTGATCTTGTTGGAGAATGGAATATTTATCAGATCTCCAGGATTGATGCAATGCTGAAGATCTTTTATTTTGGGTGCCGCTGCCCGGATGATCCTAATGCCGGCTATTACTCTTGTCGGTGTAGTGCGTGTGCAGCAAGTGATGCGACTTCTCCCCCAGAGGCTTTAGCAAATAATGTTTATAGAGTTCAGCCACCGCCGGGTTCTCGTGCGACTTGCGGATCGGCAGGGTGCGGTCAACCTGGTAAGTTGACGCGATCCGCTTCAGTCGCAAATCATTGGTGGTGCGATAGGGTTGCCCTCCGCCGCCGATGCATCCGCCGGGACAGGCCATGACCTCGATGAAGTGGTATTTGCAGTTGCCAGCCCGGATCTTGTTCAGGATTGTGGCCGCGTTGGTCAGCGTATGCGTGACAGCCACGTTGACTTTCAGACCGTCCAGGTCCACTTCAGCTTCCTTGATCCCGCCCATGCCCCGGATCGAATAGAAATCGATTTTCTGCAGCGTCTTACCCGTCACTTTTTCGTAGACGGTCCGCAATGCGGCTTCCATGACACCGCCGGAAACGCCAAAGATGGCTGCAGCTCCTGTCGTGATGCCAAACGGCGCGTCGTATGTTTCTTCGGGCAGCTGGCCGAAATCGATCCCCGCCTGGCGAATCATCCTGCCCAGTTCACGGGTTGTCAGTACGGCATCGACATCCTGATGATGACCATTCACGCTCATTTCCGGTCGTTTTGATTCATATTTCTTTGCTGTGCAGGGCATGATCGAGACCACGAACAGCTTGGCCGGATCAATGACCGCGGTTTGGGTGTAGTAGCTCCTGGCCAAGGATCCGAACATCTGCTGCGGCGACTTGCAGGTAGACACATGCGGCAGCAGGTCCGGGTAATAGGTTTCAATGAAAATGATCCAGCCCGGGCAGCAGGACGTGAGCATCGGCAGGACACCGCCGGTGCGGATTCGCTGCAGCAGTTCATGACCTTCCTCGATGATGGTCAGGTCAGCCGTAAAATTTGTGTCAAAAACCTTGTCAAATCCCAGATATCGGAGTGCAGCCACCATCTTGCCGGTCGAGATGGTTCCCGGTTCCAGGTCGAATTCCTCGCCGATTGAGACACGGACAGCCGGCGCCGTTTGGACGATCACATGGATGTCCGGATTATTGATGGCTTGCCAGACCCGCTCAATATCCTCTTTTTCATAAATTGCTGCCACCGGGCAGACGGTCGAACACTGCCCGCAGGAGATGCAGCCAGAATCCGACAAATAACGGCCGAAAGCCGGCAGAACCTTGATACTGCCGCTGCGGCCAATCTTCTCGATGATGTTCAGGCCTTGCACATCACGGCAAATTTCGACGCAGCGTCCGCATTTCACACACTTGTTCGGATCTCTGACGATAGCCGCGCTGGACATGTCGACCGGCTGCCTCTCGAGCACATTCTCGAAACGGTTGACCCGGACGCCGGCATGCGTCGCGATTTTCTGCAGCTCGCAATTCAGGTTCCGGTGGCAGATCAGGCAATCCGCATCGTGATTCGAGAGCAGCAATTCGAGGATGACTTTGCGCGCCTCAAGTACCTCGGTGGAATTGGTGTGAATCACCATCCCGTCAACGACCGGGGTGGAACAGGCGGCTGGGAGCTGTTTGCTGCCTTCGACCTCGACAATGCAGATCCGGCAATTGGCCTTTACAAACTGGTCCGGATGATAGCAGAGGGTCGGGATCTCAATCCCGGCCATTTTAGCGGCATTGACAATGGTGATCCCCTCGGGAACATCTATTTTGATATCGTTGATTGTGATTCGACTCATACCCATATATAGCCTCCCATATCCCTTGCACGCATGGCCCGGCTAAAAACCACCCAAGCGAATGCCGACAAGTCCGATCCGGTCAAGCGGTCAGGTTGAGGTTGTTTATGCCTTTGATGTATTCGTCCCGGAAATACCTGATTGTTGATAATACTGCGGTTGGCGCGGCCTGCCCCAGACCGCAGAACGAGGTGCGAATCATCACATGGCACAGCGTTTGCAGCAGTTCCAGATCGCTTTCCAATGCGGAGCCGTTCTTGAACTTGAACAGGAGCCGCAAAATCTGGCGGATGCCTTCGCGGCAGGGTGTGCATTTCCCGCAGGATTCGTGTTTGAAAAAGCGCATATTCAGCCTGACGATATCCAGGATGTCAAACCGCTCATCAATCACGATCACGGCTCCGGAACCCATCGACAGGCCCTGGCAGGCAAACTCGGCATAGTCCATCTTCAGATCCAGCAGATTCGGCGGGATACAAGGTCCGGAAGCCCCGCCGATTTGAACCATCCGGATGGCCCGTTCATCGGGGACACCACCGCCCAGCGAAAAAACAATGTCCCGGATGCGGGTCCCGAAAGGGACCTCATATACGCCGGGTTTCTTGACATTGCCAGAAAGGCTGACCAGCCGCGTTCCCGTAGATGACGGCGTACCGACTGCGGTGAAAGCATCCGGGCCGTTGAGCACAATGTAAGGGATGTTGGATATGGTTTCTACGTTGCTGATAACCGTCGGCTTGTTGTTAACACCGGACAGGGTCGGGTAAGGCGGCTTGTTGCGCGGCCGTCCTGCCTTGCCCTCAATGCTTTCAATCAGGGCAAATTCCTCGCCACAGATATAGGCTCCGGCACCGGACAGGATATCAACCTCAAAACTGAAGTCCGTTCCGCTGATCTGGTTGCCTAATAAATGGCCAGCCTTGGCTTCCTTTACAGCCAGTTCCATCAGGTCCCTGGCCTGGTCATATTCGCCCCGGATATAGATGTATCCCCTGGTCGCGCCGGCGGCATAGGCGCCGATGATCATCCCTTCCAGCAACTGGTGCGGGTCGTGCTCCATGAGATAGCGGTCCTTGAAGTTGCCGGGTTCGCCTTCATCAGCATTGCAAACCAGGTATTTGGGACAGGCATCAAGCCGATTGACCGACTCCAGCTTGAGGCCGGTCGAGAAACCGGCGCCACCCCGTCCTTTAAGGCCGGATCGCTTGATCTGGTTGACCACATCTGCCGGCTGGCTTTGCAAGGCTCGCCTGAGCGCCTGATATCCGCCCAATGCTTTGTAGCTTTCGATCGAACGGGCATCGACGGCATTGCATTTTGCGGTCACGATCCTATGTTCAAACATCTTATTCTCTGGCAGCATCGTATTCCCTCCTGAATCGTGTGATGATCCTGGAGATTTCGGTTTCGGTCAAGTGACCAAAAACCTCGGTTCCGATTCTGATGGCCGGCGCTTTGTCGCAGCAGCCAATGCAACTGGTGTACTCCAGGGTGAACAACCCATCAGGCGTTGTCTCGCCCATTGTGATCTTGAGGCTGTCCTCAAGCATCTCAACAATGTCTGCAGCCCCCTGGACATGGCATGGGACATCATTACAGACCTGGATGATGTACTTCCCCCGGGGTGTCAGTGAGAATAGGGAATAGAATGTCATGATCGTGTAAATCTGGCTCTCGGGAATGTTCAATTCCCGAGAGATGTGAATCACCTCTGCTTCGGAGATGTAGTTTTGGTCTTTGCTCTGCTGATACTCGAGGAGAATGTGAATCAGGTTTTCCGGTTGCCTTTGATACTTTTCCAATATGGATGACAGAACCATTTATATCAGCCTCCTTGTCATCATCGCTAACGCAAAGAATCACAAAGATGCCTGCTTCATATATCCATTATAATCCAAATTCCCGGAAAGTGATGCTGTTTTTTGTGATTCGTAAAAATAGTGGGAAATCCTGACTTTACGGGGGGAAACGTGGTATGATGAAAATGCGTTTGAATGATTTGCGTTTTAATCTTCTGCTTCGGTTCGTATTGGGAAACCCACCATTTTGGCATAACCGCAAAGGAGGATGGCAAAATGAAAACTGTGGCAATCGCAGGATTATTCAATTCAAGAAGCGTTGAACATAACTATATCAAGGAGCTGCTCGAAGGATTAGGGCTCAAGACGTATTCGATCCATACGGGATTATCGGATCCCGCTTTCCAGCCAGATATCAACCATGACGATATTGCCAAAGCTGCCAATTCCAGCATTCAGATTCTACGGGATAAAAAGGATGTAACCGTAGCGAACGAGCTGTTTGCCATTGGCTTGCAGAAACTGCTGCCGGACCTGTACCGCCAGGGCTGTTTTAACGGTATTATTTCGTTTGGCGGCTCAGGTGTCACGTCCTTAGTCACCTCGGCCATGCGAACCTTGCCGATCGGTGTGCCGAAATTGATGGTCTCCACGGTCGCTTCAGGCGATGTCGGGCCGTATATCGGCATCAGCGATATTGTCATGATGCCCTCCATTGTTGATATCGCCGGGCTGAACTCGATATCGACGAGGATATTGACAAACGCGGCTTTCGCCATCGCAGGCATGGTGAAGTTCGGCAGTAAAAAGGTTTATGAAAAAAAGCCGCTGGTTGCGGTGACAATGTTCGGCACGACTTCGGCTTGTTCGGAGTATGCCCGGGATTTTCTGGCAGCGCGGGGCTACGAGGTCTTGATCTTCCACGCGACCGGTACCGGCGGCCGCTCGATGGAAGCCCTGATCGCCGACGGTTTCATCGAAGGTGTACTGGATCTGACCACCATCGAGTGGAGTGACCAGATGGTCGGCGGCGTGATGTCCGCCGGACCGCACCGTTTGGAAGCAGCTGCATTGAAGGGGATCCCGCAGGTCGTATCCGTGGGGGCGCTGGACATGGTTAATTTCGGGCCTCCTTCGGCGGTTCCATTTGGTTTTGCCGATCGCCGGATTTGCAATTACAACCCCAGTGTGACGTTGATGCGGACGACCGTCGAAGAAAATGTCAAGATCGGCAAAAAAATAGCTGAGAAGCTGAATATGGCCAAAGAACCGACTGTTTTAATGCTGCCGCTGATGGGCATTTCGATGTACGACAAACCCGGCCAGATGTTTTATGGTGTCGCTGAGGATGCCGCCTTGTTTAACGAACTGCGGGCCGGTATCAACCGCGATGTGGTTGAGCTTCATGAGCTGCACATGCATATTAACGACAAGGCTTTCGCTGAGACCGCCGCCCAACGCCTGATCGATCTAATGAATAAAATATAGGACAGCTACAAGGATTAACCTTGGTTGACTGAATGATCCGGGGCAGAGATGCAGCTGCCGACGCGAAAAAAAAGCACCGCGCGGCAGCCAGCAAAGAGCCTCATCCGAAAAAGGCGTTTTCGTATGTTCAATACAGATATTTGTCTTGCTAATGAATGTCGCTATAGTATCTGTCTGTCCGACAGCTAGGGCAAACCTTGCCTCATGTTGTTGTCCCATAATCGTATTCATTCATCATGTGCCTGAACATGCTCACCCGCATCAGCCATCGGATTGTCAAGGTACATTTACGGCCGCTTTATCTGACATGGGTATGAATGAGATGATTGACATGAATATTGATTCATTCCAAGAAGGGTGAAATGACACTTTCAACTGCACGGATCCATTATCCATGTGGCCCATGGGACTGTCAGAAAATGCCGACAGAATACTATGATCCTGATAGACAGTAGCATACAAGGAGATAGAATGGTACATGGTACAAGGTATTAGGTATACTAAACTTTCAAATAAGGTTAAAATTTCTTACTTTGAGACGGGTTCACCTGCTGGAATCCCAATTATACTGCTGCATGGCTTAGCCGACTCTTGGCATATCTTTGAACGTCTCATGCATTATTTACCCAAGTCAATGCATATATATGCCATGACACAAAGAGGCCATGGAAATTCAAGCCGCCCGGACTCAGGCTATGGCACCAGGGATTTCGAAGGAGATCTTGTGATGTTCATGGATTCCCTGAATATTGAAAAAGCCGTTATTCTGGGAGCTTCCAGCGGAGGCTTTCCAGCCAGAAGTTTTGCCATACATCATCCGGAGCGTACTTTAGCCCTTGTACTTCTCGGCTCTCCTGCAACCCTTCAGGGTATTCCTGCTGTTAAGCAAATTTGGGACTCAGCCATATCGAAATTGACAGACCCGGTTGACATGGAATTTGTGGAAAAATTCGCAATGAGCACTCTATCTAGGCCTATTGCACAAAAGTTCCTGGAGATGACTCTGCAGGAAAATCTGAAACTTCCAGCAAGGGTATGGCGGGATACGACTGAAGGTATTATGAAGGAGGAATTTCCCGGGCATCTTGACGAAATTAGTTCTCCTACCCTTATAATCTGGGGAGACCAAGACAAATTTCTAACCAGAAAAAGTCAAGAGGATCTGGCGCGAGTGATATCTGGTTCCAGGCTTGTTGTACAAAAAAACGTAGGACATATGCTGTTTTGTGAAAATCCAAAAGGTATTGCATCAGATATTGCCACTTTCATCGATGAAATTCAAAATAAGGGAATGAGCGTGATATGAATCCAAGCATCGACGATGTGCATAGAATGTATGCCATAGAGAAGCAACGGTCATTCCTGCTGTTTGGGATTTCTTTACAGTTGGTGATTGCTCTTGCTGTTGGCTCTATACTGCCTGGAGTCTCGTTCTATATCTTTGTGCCAGCTCTACTGGGTACTCTGGCGCTAGCTGCAGCCATACATGACTCTGACGTCGTAAAACATATTACTTATTGTGCCAAAACACTGACATCTCCACCAAACTGATCGCTCCAATCCTGTATGCATTTTTTTTGGCGCTTACCATCGGGAGCACGCCCATTCTGGTTATCCTTTTGTTGCTCAACCTGATTGTATCGTTACCCGTTTTCATCTGCAGCTCGACATAACGATCTCATTCGCGCCGTCAATGTACACTGCATCATGCTTCTATCGTCTCGTCTTGAATATATACTGATAACCTGAACTGTTGTCTTTTTCACCCCAGGAAACGAATACGGCAATATAGTACAGCCCTTCTTCCGAGGGTATGTCCAGTCTATCGACGTTTACGTGAATTAACTCCATGTTTTCATCATAGATATTAAACGAATGCGTTTCTAATTCATCCGATCCATCTGGCTCGATTCTAAAAAAGGTAAAATCGTTGGCATATGGTATTTCACATGCTGCGGCCAGATCCGCCTTCAAAGCCGGATCCATTTCCAAAGCAAGTTTATCAAACCATTTACCATCAGCACTGACGCCGTTTTTGACAGAATACACCCAATATTCGATGAGCTGATATGTGATGCCTTGCGAAACCAGCTCCAAACGGTTTTTCTTCTTTGGTTCTTGGTTGAAGCAGATCCGAATCGATGCCTGGTCTAATTCGATGGAATTAAGCTCGACCAGAATATGCCATTGGGCCATGTCTGTTGTTCCGATTTCCGGCACCAGACGATCGACCAGGATATCCAGTCCGGCATCTTTCTGGACGATATTGGTCACGTTAAGTCGGTTTGATCCGCTGCTTTCCTGAACCAGAATTAGGAGCAGCCGGTTGTTCTTGAAATAATCATCATTGTATTTGTCAGTCACATCTAAAAAGCCTATGGTCGAATCGGATGCGGGACTAGACCGGCGCTCAAGATCGTATAAATCCTTGTTGGTCTGGTAATAAGCTGTCAGTTCGGCAACGCTGCGAATGACTGTAACGACTGGAGACTGCATATCACTGTGATAACCATCGGTGCGAATGTATTGAGCATCATAAGCCGGATGGATCGTCAGGGATTGCTGTGTGGTTTGTTGCGGACTGGTCTGCAGAGTCACGTGTTGCGGCAGGACGCAGCTTGCGGTGGTGACTAGAATGGTGAAAATAATAAAACAGACTGATATGATCCTGATCACATAATCACCTCCCGTGTCTGGTTTATTGACGAAATTGAACCAAAAAAGTTGCAGATCAATGACCTGGCAGTTTGCCGACAAAGCTGCATTGATGTCTGGTTGGTTATTTATCTCCGTGGTTCAACCTGATTAAACTCATCCGTTATTTCAGCAATACGATCAACGTTGTTCCGTTAAATGAAGTGGGAGCACTTTAGTTGCTGCTGGACAAGGCTGGACGCGAGGAAGTCAACTACCCATCCCCTAACGGGAATGGGCTTGTAACTATCCAGTAGTGCGGGCGGCAAGCGCCTCCTGCCTTTGTTACAAGCAAGCTTGCTGATGTTACATCGTGGGACGGTTGACAACGCCCCTTATGGCGGAGATTTACTCCGCCATAACTGTATCCGGTACTCTGTCAACCCAATAGTTGATGCCTAAGCGATACAGATTCATGGCCCCAACTCGGTCGTCGTTCGACGTGTAGCCGCAGGATTTGCAACAAAAGATGGGTTTCTTCTTATCGCGGTTCGCTTTCTCCACGTGGCCACAAACGGGGCAGGCCTGGCTCGAATAACGAGGGTCTACGGTGATAACCGTACTCTCGTTTCGAGCAGCCTTGTACTTGAGCTTCTGTTCCAAGTCATAGAACGACCACGACACAGAAACATATCTGTCCCTTCGGCGAACCGCCTCAGTAGCCGCGCGAACGCCTGTCAGGTCCTCCAGGACATAAAGCGTATGCTTCGGATTCGTTTCAACGAGTGCCTTCGATACACAATGGTTCACATCCTGCATCCAACGGTTTTCTCGTTGGCCGATAGCTTTGAGCCTTTGTCTTGCGGAGGGAGTCTGTCGCTGCCAAAGTTCTCTGCGGAGCTGCTTGTATGCAGCCCTCTTCTGCTAGATGGCTTTACCGCTCACAAAGCCAGACTTGCGCTTACTGTCGTAAGTCGCAACAATGAAGTTGATTCCTCTGTCAACGCCGACCACCTGGCAGATGTCGGAACAAAGGCTCTCTGGAACGTCCGATGTGACAGGGATATGCAGAAAGTATTTGCCGTGTTTTCTGACCAGCTTGGCTGTGCCAAAACTGTAAAGGCTACGGTCAAAATACTTTTCCATACCGCCAGAAAAATGCGGCAGTTTCACCGGCCATCCAGCGTGTTGATCGAGAACCGTTCGCCGGTGAGCGAATAGTCCCTGTTCCTTACGAGGTCGTACTGAGGTTTTGCGAAGGTTGGCTTCATCCACTGATGCTCGTTCTCCAGGATGGTTTTGAAGCGGGCAATCACGGTCTTCATCACAGACTGGGGCATCTGCGACTTGAGGCCGAAATGTTCGCGCAGGTCGTAGTACAACGCCTTGTTCAAAGAGGATTGCTTCAGGTCACGCGTCTCATCGATCTAATTCGCGACAAAGCTGCACGCACTGCGATAAGCACCCATGGTTTCGTCCAGCAGACGTTGTTGCTCGGGGGCAACTGCAACCTGAATCTTCGCAGTCGTGGTGATTTGCATATATCCTCCTTTCTATCGGCTTCACTAACATGAATTAAGATACTCTAATAGTGAACATGTAAACAGATAAGAGAAACGGTGCTCCTCCCACCCCATAAAAGGAGTGGGAGGAGCACCGACAGGATTCATATGAAGAGGAATGAAGCGATGATCTGACAGAAAGAAGGCGACAGCATTGCCCTGCGGTCTGCCCACACGAACCTGTCCGATACTTATTCGCGGTATTTCATGCAGCCAGATCCAGGACGCGCTTCTGCAGCTTCACTCTTTCGGCGTCTTCCAGCCGAAATGCCATAGCCTGGGAACGCGTCCACCGAATGCTGATGGTTAGCCTCGATCCAGCCGGTTAAGCAATCTGTCGGCATGCACAGATCACAGGCGACCTTTCATGGTTTGCGTTTCTTCTCGATCACCAATCGTTAGATCGTTCTTCAAGATCCGATCTTGACACTGGCGGCATCGGATAAATCGCTGGATGCCAGGCCATTATTGGCGATGACCTTATACCAGTATGTGCCGGCTGCCAACCCCTTATCCGTGAAGCTGGTTTTCGTCACGGCGCCAAGATTCTTATAATAGCCGGTCCCGTTGGATTCCGTACAGCGCAGCACTTCATATACCGTTGCGCCGGAAACCGCCTCCCAGGTCACGGTCACCTCGCCAGCCGCCGCCGAGGCCGCGCGCACACCGGTGGGTGTCGGCGCCTTGGCCAGCAGTGTGTAGTTCGTCCCTGTCAGGTATGGCGACCCCGTCGCCAGCCGGTTCAGCGCGTTTCCGTTTATGTAGACTGACGCGTCAACCGACGTTACGCCGTTGGTCATTTCAATCGGATCGCTCTTGCTGGTGCGTCCGCCCAGCGTGTTGTTGGTCAGGCGGATATTGATCGCGCTGGCATTGGAAAAGGTGATGCCGTTGTCTGCGCTGCCAATGATGGTGTTACGATCGAATATCACATTCTCCACCGTATGGGTTGAGCCAATGCCCCAGCCCGATACATTGAACCCGGCCCGGCAGTACTGGATGGTGTTGTGGTGGATGTTCACCCCATCCAGATGCCCGTTGTTCTCTGCCCCCACGATAATGCCGTTGCCGCAGCGCACGACACGGTTGTTGTAAACTTCGATATTGGTCTGGTAACGGTCATACGCGTCCAGGTAGATGCCGTTCATGTCCCATTCACCCGCCAGAAGGTCGTGGACATAGTTGTCGTAGATCTTGCCGTTGGATGACCCGCCCTTGGCGTCGATCCCTTCTTTCAATCCATCGAAGACTTCGTTCCCGTTGATGGTGAAGCCCTGGATGCCGTGCAGTGAGATCGCTTCCTCCTTGCCGTTCGTGTTGGAATACTCCACCACATTATTGCTGATCGTGATGTTGCTGCCCCAGAAGAAGGCGATGCCGCTCGATCCGGTATTGTAGGTCGAACAGTTCCGGACGATGATATTGCGGCCGTTGTTTGTTTCACCGGCCATGTCCCCGATCCCGAAATAGTCTGAATTGATGACGCGCAGGCCATCGATGGTGATGTACGATCGCCCGTTCGTATCGAACAGCGCCCCTCTGCTTGCAGCTAATGCAATGCCCGTGCCGTTCAGGATAACGGTTTCGCCTGAGTAACTGGCAAACGTGATCCTGGCGCTGCTGGTGCCCGAAACCTTGAGCAGAACCCGCTCTTGATACGTACCGCCCCTGATCAAGACTGTATCTCCGGCTTTGACCGACTCCGCCGCTTTCTGAATGGTGCGCCACGGCGCTTCTGCCGTGCCTGGACCGGTATCGCTGCCGGTTGTCGAGACATAGTATGCGCCTGTCGCGACCGCCGCATTTGTCGGCGCGGGTGTCGGCGTCGCTGTTGGCGTGACCGGCTTTGGTGTCGCTGTTGGCGTGACCGGCTTTGGCGTCGCTGTCGGCGCGACCGGCTTTAGCGTCGGTGTTGGCGTGACCGGCTTTGGCGTCGCTGTCGGAGCGACCGGCTTTGGCGTCGCTGTCGGCGCGACTGGTTTTGGCGTCGCTGTCGGCGTGACTGGTTTTAGCGTCGGTGCCTGTGTTGGCGCCTTCGTAGGACTGGGTTCAATCTGTTTTGGCAAAGAGGTAGGGCTGAGTATCCTGGGTGGTTGTGTTGTTGGTGTCGGGTCAGTCAGGTTCGGCGTGGTTTCGGTTCTGCTCTCAGCTGGTGTTGCTGAGGGCCGCACTGGCGAGAAACCTGGTTCTGTAGTTGGTTCCGGTTCAGGATCAGCCGGCGCCTGTTGCGTCGGGACGGTTGCCGGACTGGTCGGCGACACTCTTTTTTCATCCTGCTTTTGATCGCTATTCTTTTTGTCAGTCAGGTTGTCAGCTTCTCCGGAATTGTCTTTTTCTGCTGCCGGTTCCGTTGCTTCCAACAAAGAGGGCAATACATCCTGTCTGACATCACTGGTCTTTCCCGCTGAATATGACGATCCTTTCAGGACTGTCATTTGCATCGCATACGCGGATAATCCGTAGGCAGGGACCGATAAAACCGCTGCGATGATCAGAATCGCCCAGCAGGTCCCAGTCATTTTATATTTTTCCTTTTTATTCGAGTTCAGCATCTATAAACCTCTATCCATATTAAATACAAAAAATCCTGCTCGGTTAACCGAACAGGACTCATCAATGCGTGATGAATGTTTTCGGCAACCGGCTGTCATGGTCAAATGACTTTAGACCCTTGGTTTTGCGCCCCCGTCTTTCGACGGGTTTGCCTTTATCGGTACAGAAAAATGATTATTCTGTCAGATGTTCAGAATATACAGCTTTCCGGAGTGGCTGTCAATAGTAATTTCGAATTGGCTCACAACATCCGAAATGCAAGCTGCGCTATAGCGCCCGAAGTTTCGCTAACAGCTTGTCAATGATGCAGATACCATGCAACGAACTTTTTGATACCGTCATGAATTCCGGTCTGAGGCGCGTAACCAAGAACCGACTGCGCCTGCGTGATGTCCGCGTACGTTCTTTGAACGTCACCTGGCTGTTCCGGCAGATGCTTGATAGAAGGAACCTTATGCAGCGCGCCAGCTATCATATTGATCAAGTCAAGTAGGCGAACAGGATCCCCATTTCCCAAATTGAAAACATCAAAGCGTTGGCCTTCCTGAGTCCATAAGAGCGCCTTATACGTGCCGTCAACGATATCGTCGATATATGTGTAATCACGCGCCATGCTGCCGTCACCATACATGGGTACCGGCTGATCGGCTGCGATCAGCCTGGTAAATTTGTGAATCGCCAGATCCGGCCGCTGCCTGGCACCATATACGGTAAAGTACCGGATGCAGGCGATGCTGATACCATACAGATGGTGGTAAACATAGCAAAACAGCTCCGCCGCTTTTTTGGAGGCGGCATACGGCGAGATGGCCTGGTCAACCGGATCCTTTTCGCTGAACGGCACTTTGGGGTTATTCCCATAGACGGAAGATGAGGAAGCTAAAACCAGCCGGCCTACCTGGTGCTGTTTCATCTGTTCTAAAATGTTCACAGTCCCGTTGACATTGACCGACAAGTACAACTGCGGATTCTCAATTGAAGGCCGCACACCAGCATAGGCTGCCAGATGGATGACTGAATCGATCTTTTGGTTCGAGAACACGTCAGATAGAAAGCATTGATCCAGAATATCCCCCGGCAGCATGGTGAAGTCCGATCTGCTGCCTGATGCCGTTTTCATGACTTCAGCGATATTTTCCTTTTTGACACGAGGATCGTAAAAATCATTGAAATTATCAATTCCAACGACATCATGGCCATCACGCAGCATTTTCTCCGCCACATGGGAGCCAATAAATCCGGCAATACCCGTGATCAGTATTTTTCCCATTTCAGCCCTTTCTCTGGCGTCCGATCGAGTAGTATTCTACTTGAGCTTTTGCCATCTCTTTTATACTTAGAATATTGCGTCCATCAAAGACAAGCGGCGTATGCATCAGCTGCCGGTAGTCCTGAGGCGTGATTTCCTTTATTTGCTGCCACTCCGTAAAAATAAAACAAGCATGCGCGTTCTTGAGTGCATCTCTCGGCTGGGTCACATAGGTTATATTGCCGGCTTCATGCCTGCCTTGCGGGAATAATTTCTGAAAATTAGGCGTTCCAACCGGATCGTAGGCAAACACCTCAGCACCCTCATGAAGCAGAAAACTGATGTTGTCAATTGCTGCTGATTCCCGGAAATCGTCCGTACCGGGTTTGAAAGTCAACCCGAGCGCAGCGATCTTCAATCCGGAAAAGGTAATCAGCCGGCTTGATGCCTTGCGGATGAGAATGGTTTTCTGGTCACGGTTGACATCGATCGCTGCTTTGACTGTCCTGAGATTATAACCGTGTTGTTTAGCCAGAAATTCCAGCGCTTTCGTATCCTTGGGAAAACAAGATCCGCCATAACCGATACCGGCATTCAGATGTTTTGCCCCGATTCGATCATCATAAGACATCCCTTTGGCGACATCGAGAATGTCGGCATCCACCAGTTCGCAAAGATTCGCGATATCATTCATGTAGGATATTTTGAGCGCTAAAAAGCTGTTGGCCGCATATTTGATCATCTCTGCGCTGCGTCTGGAAACAGACACGATCGGCAAGCCAAACGGTTTATAAATGTCCGTCAGCAAGTCTTCAGCCCACCGGCTGCTCGTTCCGATCACAATCCTGGCAGCCTGCAACGTATCGTGCACGGCAGATCCCTGGGCCAGGAATTCCGGATTGCTGGCCACTTCGATGCGAATGCCATTCTTCTTGAAATCGCGGACAAACTGCTCGACTTTATCGTTGGTTCCCACCGGCACAGTTGATTTAACGATGACCAGGCAGTCCTGTTTGACGTTTTCCGCTATTTGCCGGGCAACTTTGGCGATGCTTGACAAATCGGCAGATCCGTCTGGTTGCTCGGGTGTTCCCACGCCAATAAATATAGCCGCCGCATCCCTGTAGGCTTGATTGACATCCGTCGTAAAAAAGAGGCGTCCTTGCTCAAGGCCTCTGGCCAGCAATTCCTGCAGTCCTGGCTCAAAAAACGGCGCAATACCGCTTTTGCATAAATTGATTTTATCCCCGTCCACATCAAGGCAAGTCACATGGTGTCCGATTTCTGCAAAACAGACGGCAGCCACCAAGCCCACGTATCCTGTGCCCACGACAGCTATTTGATACATCATATCATTCGCCAGCCATTTTCTGCTCACCATTTATATCCGTTATTCAAGATCAATCCGGCGACTTTCAAGTCACTCATGGAAAACCGGCTAATCGCCAGTTTTATGTCCTGGAAAGCTGTTATCCCCTGCATAACCACTAAAATAGCGCCATCGGCATGTTTTGCCAGGGTCAGGGCATCCGGATTCGCATTGAGCGCAGGCGTGTCGATAAGAATATAATCATATTTATTTTTCAATGTTTCAAGCAGCTCGTTCATGGCGGAACTGCCCAGAATGTCTGCGGGATACATGGGAAGGTTTCCTCTGCATATGATATCAAGATTGCGAATATCCGTCTTGTTGATAAGCTTGGCATGTAGATTTTTGTTTGACAGCATCTGCGATAGGCCCGGCTTCATATTCAGTTTAAAATAGCGATAGAGTGCCGAGTTGTGCAGGTCACCTTCATTCTGCGGTTCAGCCCTGCGAAAATCGCAGTCAATGATCAAAACGCTTGCAGTTGTCATTTGCGCAAGCATGATGCCAAGATTATAGCAGTTTGTCGATTTCACAGTGTTTTTATCCGGGCTTGAAAAGATAATCGTTTTTAAGCCTGACCCCGGATCTTCGAAAAGGTTCGTCAACAGCTCTTTATACCAGTACACAGAACGGCTGTTCGATTTCACATCAAGCATCGGTTCCATTCTGTGGAACGGAATGAAGATATGGCCTATGACCGGAACATCATAACGCCTGAGCAAATCGTCTTTGTCTTTGACATGCTTGTCTGTTCTGCTTAGGACCATCGCCAGGATCAAGCCAAGGAACATGCCGGTTGCAATGCCGAATATGATGTATTTAGCAAGGCTTGGGCCACTGGATCCTGTCGGGGCTTTTGCCGGGCTTAGAACCTTCAGCGTATCGTACTCATTGATCTCCGATACAATCCGCGGCGCCAGCCAGGTAATCGATTCGGCAATGGCCAGTGCATCGCCAGGGTTGCCGGATATAACCTGCAATTCGAAATATTCTGTGTCATTGATAACATTGTAGGCGACCATGTTCTGCAACGGCCCCGTTCCGTTAGCCAGTTTGCTTTGTTTGGCCACTGCATCAAGGAAAATATCGGTTTTTAGCACCTCGATATAAGAGATCACGATCTTCTGCAGATAGTTCAGATCACTTAACGGGGTTTGATAACTATCCGGTGCAGCCGTTGATGTTTTGGCCACATACATGATTGCTGTCACCGTATATTCCTTATCCACCAAATATTTCGCGGCTAACAGTGATCCGGCCAAACACACGAAAACGCAAATGACAACAATCAAGAGTCTCCTTCTGAGAATGGAGAATAAATCTGCAATCGAATATCGTTTATCTTTATCTGCGTTCATATCTCGTTTCTCCGAATCATCTGCTGATTTTTGCTTTATCTTTGATTCCAAGATTTCAGCTTTTTTATAAAGTCAAAATACATGGTCATAATTCCGAGTTCCAAAGGATTATGGATAACCGTTGCTGTTTCTCTGGCTGCTTCCGTTATGCCGCATGGCATTCCAGGCGCTGAAATAATCGTATTTTCAGTCACATCTGCCTTTGTTATAAAATCAGCTGCTGTGGAGGCCTCAATGATATAAGGATATAGCTGCACACTCGTTATTGCAGGTAAGACCACAGCATTTTCAATATTTTTGGCCGCTTCGGCTGCTTTACGCTCATCCAGGTCACAGATAACGGGGATCGCACGCTGCCCGGCAAGGTATCTTGCCGCCGAATGTCCCACCGGTCCCGCACCGATGATCAGCACCCGCGTGTTTTCGATTGTGATCCCGCGTTTTTTCATTACCTGCACCAGAGCAGCGGCAAAACCCTGACCGGTAGCCCAACCGTTATCGGACTGGATGGCGCTACCGATCCCAAGGGCTGCACAAACATGGTCGTCAGCCAAAAAGGCAACGTCACACCGATTCAAATACGCCTCTTGAATGCCGGCAACATCCGTTTTCCCGGTGACAACCGTTTCAACACCGCAATGACGGAGAATTGCCGCCACCGCCTGCGCAAACCCGCTAATGACACCAAAGCCGCTTGTGACAGGAATAACAGCGGCTTTCCCGTTTGTATAACATCCTGTAAGGCCAACAGCAATTTTCGCGATTTCTGCCAGTGTTTGCCCGGTCTGCTGCATAAAAAGCGCTTCATACTGATTCAGCTGCGCTTCGATGACACCGATATCGGTTTCTTTCAATCTGGTCGTATGCCTTCCTCCTCACCCTTCAATAAAACCCCAGTCGGCAATACCACATTCTCTTTTCACACAGGCGATGAAATCCAGAAAACGTTCTTGCGCCTGAAGTCTGTCAGCACCTGTTGTTATGACAATTGCTTTCCACTTTAAACTGCCTTCCGTGTAATCGGTAATGGCCTCTGTACTGCCAAAAAATCCCTTGTGAACGCGTAAATGCCTGCATGTACTCATGATATGCTCGCCAAGAACATTGATCTGTCCGTCGCCGACCTGGATCTGCTGATAGACGCAGACCTGTCTGGATGGTAAAACGCGGACTTTCTCCACGTGCCCCTGTGCCATGTCAACCAGCATCTCCACCATATTCATCCCCGTGGCGTGATACACGCTGATGGGGGTCTGGCTGGGCAGACGGGCATCGATCTCCAAGAGCTTCAACTGCCCGTGATGGCTGATGACCTCAATATCAAAGATTCCTTTGATATTGAGGCTCCTGGCCAGGCTTTCGCCAATCGCCAGCATCTGCTGTTCTTCACTTTGGCTCAGCTGAGCGGGAGCGATGATGCGCTTGCAATCATAATCCCGATCGCAGATCACTTCGGTAATCTGCGGGAAAAAAGCATTTTGACCGTCACCGAGCACTTCCAGCGAATAAGAAGGTCCCTCCAGATATTCCTGGATAACCGTTCCATCCAGACCGTGTACCGCCAGATACGCCTCGACTTCGCTCGGGCTGTAAGCTTTTTGCACGTAACGGCTGCCGCTGAGCCCATCTGGTTTCAGAATAACGGGGTATCCGCAATCCGGATAGACAGCGGGTATCGGCAGCTGGTTTTCAACAAACAGCGCGTTGGAATTTTGCTTCGAACACGAAATGCTGTACGCTCTTTTGTCAAAAATAACGGGTGTTCCGATTCGGCCACCGTATTCCTCAAGCTTGGTCAGAATGTTTATGTCTTCTATGGCCGGCAGAACGGCATCGGCTTTCTGAAACAATGAACTCATTGTTTTTTCATCATAAACATCAGCAATGAACGCTTCGTCGGCTAACAACATTCCCGGTGCATCATCGTTCCGATCCGCAACCATGACGTAATAACCGGCTTTTCGGGCCAGATACATGGCCTCGACACCCTGCAGTTTTGCGCCAATGACTAATATGCGTGTCATCTTATTCATTCCTTCTCGTCAGGGGAAAAGCTGCGTTTGACCAAGGAACTATGAAGCAATGAGTTGGTCTTTTCTCCGAAAGATTCATGAATCTGGTTATTCTTTTGGAGAATCTGTAGAGCAACTTTTTCATGATCAGTTCCTAAGGCTATTTTTGCGTTGGACCAGCCAATCATCATATTCCTGCTTCGTCGCGTTTCTCACGCCACATTTTTTGAAGATATCCTGAATGCCAGCCACCGTACGGTACCCTTCGTCAATACCGGCTTCGCAGGTGGCAACGCCCGCCAAACCCTTTTGGGGCGGGATAATTGAGGTCACGACATTGGCCCCGGCCAGCAGCCTTTTTTCAAGGCCCTGCAGCCCTTCCACATCGAGCGACGCCGGAATCAGCGCATCCGGGAAAAGCAGACGCATAACGGAAATATTCCTCAGTTCGTTTCGATAGTCAGGTTCTGGCGAGCCGCTATACGGCGTTCCTTCCTGCGGGATGAAGGTCATCGTGCGAACTTGCGAAGCATTCAGGCTTTTCATGACTTCGAAGGAATGCACGCAGTCCAAATGCGTATCGCCCACACCGGTCAGCAGCCCTTCTTCGATTAACAGCCCGAGTTTTGCCGCCGCCTTTTTTGCGGCCATCCGTGTGTCATAGCTTTGATCCAGCCGAAGCCTTGCATAAAGCGTCCTGTTGTGCGTTTCCTGATAAAGAGCATACCAGTCAGCACCTGCCTCTTTGATGGTTTCCAGTCCTTTTTGATCCAATACGCCGGGTGAAACCATAACGGCCAGTCCCGATTCATCTTTGACCGCTTTGACAATATTGCCAAGCAGCTCCGGATTCATCGTGAAAAACGGGTCGTCACCGGTTGTCAGATCGATCAAATGAACCCCAGACACCTGCAGTTCCCGTACCGTATCCAGCACCTCGCTTGATGTCTTGCGATAACGCGGCGGTTTATGGTTGTCCTTCCTGTAAAAACAAAATGTGCAGTTGTTTTTGCAATAGGTGGAAAAATATACAAAACCATATAGGAATATTTTATCAGCGAAGACATGACGGCACGTTTCTCTGGCCGCTTGGAAAATCAACTGCTCATCGGCTTCGTCCGTCCGGTCGAGCAGATATAATATCTCTTCCGGGGCAACCGTCTGGTTGTTCATGCACTTGTTGAGGATGTCCTTAAGCATCGCTTTATTCCCCCACTCGATCTCAGATGGGTTTTTGCTTGCCTTTGACGATTAACTCACATCAATCAGATCACCGAAACTGAAATCGTATTCGTCTGGATTGAAGCGCAGGAAACCGCTCCCGTCGTATAATGTCAACTCATTGAAATATATTTTTGAGTCAACAACAAACAAATCGACTCTGACAAATCTGAAACCTTGAGAAAGCTTCTTTGCGACATCAAGCAGTTGGTCCAGTATTTCAATTTTCGGAGTTGGCTGGTCAACCTGGATAAATTTCGAGCCGAGTGGAATGCGGTTCCAGTTCACATCGAAGATCTCCATTTGATGTGCGACAAAACGGCCCTTGTGCAGCTGAATATACCTGGGAACACCGCCGAAACACATCACCTTGTAGTCATCAGGCGGATTTTTTGTTTCGGACATGAATTTTTCGCAGATGATCTTGGGGGTTACTTTTTTATATGGCCATTCCCGCCCTTGGTAAAACCAGTTGATACGCATCCATTTTTTCAGTTTTCTTTTGGCGTCTTTTATATCCAGCTTACTTTTATCACCGCAAATGATATTGAACCCCGACCCGTGTGTACACTTGAGGGCGAAGGCAGCCGGCAGGGCGTCCCAATTAATATCATCAACGCTTTCACACACCATGACCAGCGGAATCAGGTATTCATCGCCAATCCTGTCTCTGATGAAATCCCGGACAGCATATTTATCAACAATTTGCGTATAAAGAGGATTTCTGTCGTGAAGTTTAAGCCATTGCAGCTTTTCACTGAATCGCCTGGGATTCTTCAAATTAAGCCGAAAACCCATGTGGTTGCGGTACATCGTCTTGAGATACATTTCATCAGGCATCCAATCAAAGTAACCGTGATTGGCAAAACCACGCACGAGATCATCTGGATGGCCGATTTTCCCAAGTTGTTTGAACATTTGCATGCCGCCAATTCGTAAAATGGGAATATCAAAATCGCCCGGTTAATCATGATGCTTATGTGAAACAGCTTCAAATAAAAATATTCTGAATAAAAAACAAGAAACATGCTCTTGTGCATGAACCTGTCAGCGTTCTTGAATGCGTATGGCAGGTATGTTGTGGAATACAAACATGGGTTTCGAAGAGGTGTCAAAATGAAAATTTCACGGGCATGACGCTTCGTGAAACAGGAGATTAGATCAGATATAGAAAGTAATGAAGACAGACTTCTATTGATGTGCTTATAAAGATAATCGAATGTGACGCCTTGGCAACCAGACAATCATGACACCTTGAGGTGTATTAGACTCACGGCTTTGTGAACCAGGTTTTCGCCTGGGGTACTCTTTTCAGTTGTCCATCCACGTGGCGGTTAAGTGGACAGATGCATATTCTGCCAATACGTATTCGATTATCAAGTTTCAGCTTTTGCGGCAATATTGTTCAGATATCGGACTAAATAGAAAGACTACATTTTTATTGTAGCACGTGATTAATCATGAATCAAGAGATTCTGTAACGCGCACGTAAAATAGCGGTAATGGAATCATCGCGCTATTCTAGCCTTGCTTAGCGGCCGTGCTGAGCATTTTAGACGGGCTCTTCTAAATTTTCTTGTTATTTTTTTCGCCTTTGCGCATGCTGTCCTTGAGTTTTTTCCACAGTTCCATAAACATTTTTGTCCGACTGAATATCAAGACCATAGCGCCGTTAAACACAACTGTTATAAACAGGATGTCGATCAGAAACCCAGGCAGACCGCCGAGCTTGATAAAGGATAGGAAAAACCGGATGATAAAAAACAGGCACACAAACAAGGCATCATAGCCCATGTGCCGGATATAATATTTTACGCATGCAGATTTCAAGCCGTTCTTATATGTCACAAGAATGTCAACCGGCTCGACAATCAGGGATCGGATTAATATCGGTGCAATAAAAAGGCCAATCAACCCGAATCTTTTAAACAGAAGAACTTCCAGAATGATATTGACAATCGCGGCAAAAAGCGGTACCCACCTGAATTGCGAAAAATAGCCCATTGATTTTCTGAAGATGTAGGCCGTATAATGAACGCCGTTCATGTAGAACTTGATCACTAACGCATACATGACGCCTGTCGTCAGCAAATACGCAGGATCGAGCCAGATTTCACCGATAAATTTGTTGAGCAGAAGCAAAAATCCGGTTCCGATATAGCCGTATATCCAGGCGTTGATGAAATATATTTTATTGAACGCATCAAGCTTTTTTTCTTCATTTTCCAGAACGTTCAGGTTGCCGACACTCGCGGATATTGATCCGATGACTTGGCCGATGGCCCCGTTGATCGTGTTGATCAACAAGAGATAATTGGAAACATAGCCGATATACTGGATGCCAAGCAAAATTGAAATCATGATATAATCGGTCTGGTAAAAAATCATGGAACCGATTTTTTGCAGGGCTGTGCTTTTGATATCGGTCCAAAGCTTTGCCTTTTCTTCAATTGTGATTGGCATAATCTGTTTTTCTTGCAGATAAGGATAGTCTTTTGTCGCTCTTCTTGAGCAAAAAACATTGTTGAGCAAATTGCTGGCAATCATCAGCAGGACGTAGACAATGTAGTTGTGTGTCACCAGCAATCCGATGATTTGTGCCACGTTTAGCAGGATATTGAAGATCAGCCTGAATAAATTGACGATATAACTCTTTTGATCGGCTAGATAAATCGTGAAGCGATAGACGAAAAGATAGCTGGTCAGTGAATTGACCAAAAAAAGTACATACAAGAGCGTGACGCTTTCTTCAACCTGCGGTGTCTGTACCAGGTACTTGAGAAAAGGGATGATGGATAATCCCAATCCTGCAACAACAATGAGTACGACTCTGAACATTTTTCTGCAAAAATCAATCCACATTTTAATCTTTTCAGTGTCGTTCATCGCGATTGGTTGATACATGCGATAGATCAGCGCTTCTTCGAAACCCAGCTCAGCCAGCGACAAAATGTTAAAAATGTTTCCGAACAGGCCATTGATTCCCAGATATTCCGCACCTAATAATCTGATGAAAATGGTTCGGCAAATAAAACTCAGCATGAAATACAGAACCTGACATATGAACGCGATTCTCATGTTGTTGAGCGCTTTATAAGTCCTGCTGGCGCGGTTCATCATTCAGTTCTCCCGTTCCCGCTGATTGGCGAACGTCCGTTCGCATAATCACACAGCGCGACACACATCAACAGAGCATAAAAACCAAAATTTTCACAGGATAACTCGGCGATGGCCGCTAAGATAAGGGCTGTCATGCCGAAAACCAACAGGATGACAACGCGCTTGTTTCGGCATGTTTTCAATCTGGCCCCGGCTGTCAGCAGCATGGCATAAAACACGCCAAGCCCGATCACCCCGTTAAAGTACAGGATGCTGAGCAGCTGGTTATGGACTTGAATGGGACTCACCAGATTCATGCCGGCATCCGGATTGACAATATTGACTTGAACTGTTCTTCTGTTTTCCCCGATGATGCCATGGCCCAGCCACATTTTCTCCCGGCATTGGCGCAGGACATCATCCCAGATATAGGTCCGTTTATTCAGCGACAGATCCTCATTCAGCAAATCAACAATCAGCCAGCGAAAGTAATTCTGAATTCGCAAAAACAAGATGGACAAGTTAAGCACAATGCCCGCTGAGACCATGAAGGTGTAATTGATGATTCGATGCGCAAACGCGAAATAAGCCAGGAAATACCCGATGAGAAGCGCAGCAGATGCGATCATCACGGTGGAGATGCGCCGGTCAACGATGTAGTAAAGACTAAGTCCCAAAAAAACATAGTCATACCATTTAAACCTTGTGCCTCCGAGTTCCTGCGTTATCAGGCATAGGGTCAGGCAGACGATAAAGCTGTGGCTGATTTTCGTTCTGATTCCAAGCAGTTCAATTCCAGTCGCATAAAAACAAAGAACATGCAAGATTATCCACACGGACAAGATCCAGTACAATTTCTGAACCGTGCTGTAATAATCTCGCTTGCAGGCCAGAAAGATGATATAGCACAACAATACGACTGAATAAAAATCCTTAAACCATAAATACAGTGTTCTGAATGCAAACGCATTGCCCAGGAGTAACGGAATCACGTCCAGACCTTTGAAAACCATCACCAGATAAAAAGCAACAGGCAGATCGCTGTCTTTTCTGCTGATATTGATGACAACGAAAAACAATACGCCCAGTTTATACAACTCGATCATACTGCTCACAGCGCCCAGATTCATGACATATTGCGGCACAAAGAAAGGAAACAGCAATAAGAGCAGTTCCAGCTCACTGCTTTTGAGGGATATATTAGCGGCTGCTCTCCGATCCAGCATATTCATCGTGACTCATTCATCCATCAATTGCAGGTATTTGCTCAATTCTTTTGCCAGATCGTCTGGCTGGTCTGCAAGATTTCTTTCCAGTTCAGTGCACAGGTTCCGGTCATCGATCAGTGCTTGAATACCTGATGCGATCGCACTACTGTCTGTTTTCACGATCAGGCCTTGCTGTCTGTCTATGATGTTATCCCTGACCGTGCCGTATTCTGTGACAACAATCGGTTTGCATAATATCTTGGCCTCATCCAGAACGATTGACTTGCCCTCAATCCTGGATGTCTGGACAAAGACGTCCGCGTGATGCAGGTAGCCATAGGGGTTGATCCGTTCACCCAGAAATGCGACGAATTCCTCCAATTCCAATTCAGCTCTTAGGTCCAGCAGGCTGTTGTGCAGCGGACCGATTCCGATGAAGAACCATTTAAAGTGATAACCGGCATCCTTGAGTGTCTTTGCCGCAGCCAGAGCCAAATCAAACCCTTTTTCATAAGATAGTCTGCCGATTGAAATGATCTTTTTGTCATGAACCGGCTCGTATTCCTGCGGATATCCGCTCATCTTCGCCATATGCCAGATTAACTTGCCGGATGAAATGTTCAGGATAACCCTGACTTTCTCTTTCAGTTCGGGGAATATGCTGGTAAAATGTTCGGCGCAGCGGTCCGATACGGTGACGATTTGATCAGCCTTTGCGTAATACCGCCTGTCAAAAGCCACATCACGGCCTTTTTCAGAATACTGCGCATGAATCCACATGGTTTTATGGTCGGCATTGACTTTATCAATCAGGTAATAATTGGGACAGCCGTGCATGTATGAGATGGCGGCATCATAATGGATACCCGATGCCGGAACAATTTTTCGCCAAATATCCCACCATGACTGCTGTTTTTCGCCAAAGTCACGTTCATCAAAATGTCTCTGCACAAACTGCCATTTAATCTTGGCGATCAGGCTTTTGATGCGGCATGCTTTCCAAAAAATCTTGCTTGTGACCGGGCTGTGCATGCAGATCAATTCATTCGGTATTTCAACAAGCTTGATATACGGGGGTATCTGACCAAAAAACAATCCTTCCCTTTTCATCAACATCAGGTTCAATTCATACCGGTCCTGATACTTTTCCAGTTCAGAAAATAAAGACAGCAGACTTCTCTGAGCGCCGCCGCTGGCCATGTCATGCATAACGAACAATATTTTCCTCATGTATAAACGCTCTTTTCCTGCTAATCGCTCTTCTCCGGCAAATCAAGCCAGCTGCCCAGCAGTTCATCCCATTTTTCAGGGATGAAGGGCTGGTATCCAGCCCAGTTAAAGAAAGTCATCTCATTGAAATAGATCGTTCCAGATATGTTGTGCAGGTCGACCCGGACATGGCAAATCCCCTGTGCAAGCCTGGCTGCGACTGATTTCATCTTCTCGAAATTCACAGGCTTAACGATCGTATAGCCAGCTTTTTCGTATCCTGCTGACATGTCGATACGGTTGAAGTCCATATCAAAATAGTCGTAACGCACATCCTCCCCCCTATCCACTGTGTAAACCAGGAACTTGGGCATACCGTGAAAACAGAAAATTTTATAGACATTCAGAACAGGGGTTGTATCGTCAGGATATTGATCTGCCGGCCTGTCATCCAAATATACCTCTCCGATAATGCGCGGTACGATATTCTTGTAGGGCCATTCACGCGCAGTATAATAGTGGTTTTTCTGCAGAGATCGATTAAGAATCATTTTAGCCGCAGACATATCCAGCTTGCTTTTGTCGCGACAGATGACCAGCCCGCCGCTGTCGTGCGTGCATTTCAGGACGAAACGGTCGGGCAGATCTGAAAAATCAATCTCTTCTACACGATTCCAAACGCCGATAAGCGGCACCAGGTACTTTTCCCCGACCGTATCTGCCACATATTTCCGCACGCCGTATTTATCCGCCATCATGGTGTATTCCGGTTTTCGGTTATACAGCTTCAGCCATTGCAATTTTTCATTAAACGTGACAGGATTTTTCAGGCGCAGCTTTTTGCCACACTCTGCGCGGTAGCGAATTTTCAGATACAGAGGGTCTGGAATCGCCCTGGATATTTTTGCACGCAAAGCCCGCAGGATGATCCGCTTTGCCATTTTCGCCGTACGGTTCCTATCATTCACAATCCGTCACCCAACTGAATCCTTCCCAATCAGCAAGCTTGCGGTCATCCGGTTCGCTTAATTTTACCTTTGAGCGGACGCAACACTTTTTTCACGCCGAGTATAACGGGGGCCAGATAAAGACTGTAGAGAACATACAATTTCTCATCTGCCAGCTGCCAAGCCAAAGGATAATTACCGCTGTCTAAAAGGTCGGAAAAACTGGCCAGACAGGCGCTGTTGCGATTCAGTGTTTTTCGAAGTGTTGCGAGCTCTCTTTCGCCGTTCAGGCAAGGGTGCAAAGCGACCGTCGTGATGCCGGCGCATTTTACGCTGACCCGATAGGAACGGCACGGAATGAATTTCAGACCGAACCGCTCGTAACATTGGTGAGAACGTCCGTCGGAAACATATTTGAATCCTGTCTGTCTCAGCGCCATGAGGGTGTTTTTATCGAAGGCGTGTGCAGGTGCAAAGAAAATGTCCGGTGCCAAATCATGTTGCTGCATAATGGCAAGGCCTTTTTCGAGCTTATCACACTGCACTTGAAAACCATGGCCTGCGAACTCGCTTTTCCCTCTGCCGGTCATCATGCTTTTCGCTTTGCGATCGTAGACATGCCTGTAGCCGTGCATGCCGATAAGGCAGCCTTCATTTTGATGTTCTTTCATCTTCAGCCAGAAATCAGGATCTGCATCACGCTGTTTGAGGAAGGGATCCTGATTGTCGGGAATGATGCCCAGCAAAGGTTTAATCCCATATTCATTGAGCATCTTCAAGGCTGCGAGGAATTTTCCCTCGTCCATGTGCGGGCAGACATCATCGATTCTGAATGCTAGCTTTTTCATCATATCTCCAAAAAACAGAAAACTTCTCGCTCTTTCGGCCTTCACGCGATTATTCCGTGATCAGTTGTTGCCACAAACCGCATATCGTTTCCTTATCCAGCAGCGTTTTTACCTTGACAGCTTCTCTTGACATCGCTTCAGCCATATTGGCGTCACGGGCGATCTCATCCATTTTCCTGAACATGCTTTCAACATCGCCGACCGGTGTCAGAAACCCGTTGACGCCGCTATCGATGAACATTCTCGCGCCGCCTGGCGGACAGTCTGTACAGATGCATGGCAGCCCCATGCCCATGGCTTCCAGCATGGCATTGGACAATCCCTCGTAATCTGAAGGCAGGACAAACATGGCGCAATCACGCGTTTTTTCATGCACATCCGGGTCAAAGCCATGAAAGGTAACGTTACCTTCCAGGCCGCTTTGTTTGACGATCTGCTTCAGCTCTTCCTCGCAGCTTCCTTTACCATAGATGGATAGCGTGTATTCAGGATGTTTGCTGATAAACAGCTTATACGCGTCGATCAGCAGCGGATAGTTCTTTTGCGGTTCCAACCGGGCAAACGAGACGACCTCCTTTCTTCTCCTGCCTTCATAGCGTTCCGGGAGTCCTTCCATGATGGGGTTTGCAATAATGACGCCTTTTTTTTTAACTTTTTTATCGAAATATTCCATGGCGTCCGGCGTTTGAAACACGATTTTTGTCGCTCTCCGGTAAAGGAATCTTCTTATGGCAAATAACCACCGTTTATTGGGAATGCTTTTTGCCGGATCCAGGCGCTCTGAAACGATGATTTTTCTTTTCAGCCCCAGGGCTGCTGCCAGAAGATAAAGATTGAACATGCTGAAGAAAGAGATGAACACGGCCTCCTTGTTTTTATTCATCAGCGAACGCAGGTCATGCAGGCGCCACAACGTTTTCGCGACCCCTTTAGCTCCGCGCATGTATGTCGTATCGACAGTCACCTGTGCCGGCAGCTTATAATCGACCTGGTTGGCATTCATCAGGTATATTCTGACGGCAAAGCCATGCCTGACAAGGTATTCAGACAGAATCGTCACGACTCTTTCTGCTCCTCCGCCCAGCATGGCAGGCATGATAAAAATCACATGTTCCATAAGTCCCCCCGGCCGGCTCGCAGTTCGTCAGCATAAACCCAGTATGTAATCGTAGACATTCAATATGGATACGACATGTTCTGTTCCATCCGCATTTCCCGCGATCACGCCGCTTGACCGATGGCCGCCTGAGATAATCTTGCAGAAGGCATTGCTGCCAAACAGCCGTTTTCCGAACAATCCACGATCAACGCCATATTCAGGATCCATACAATAGACAATTTCCGGATAATGATCTGTTCTTGAACCAGGGTAGATATCTTCGCCGCGCTTTGCCCAAATTATAACAGGTTTACCTGCATCCCGCACCTTCAGCAAACCTGATATGATGCGAATCCGTTCCGCTTCATAGGCCTCATCTGAAGAAAACGCTTCCCGAAAAACACGGATGCCGCCGTATGGATTCGTTCCATCAAAATGGGGCGCATAACATGCCCCCTTTGCTTTGAACAGATAGCCAGCGTTTTTAACCTTATGGGCAAATGCAAATCTCTTGAAAAACCCGACCCCCGCTTCGACAGCATGCATTTTTTCCAATCCCAGCAATACGGCATGCTTGGCGTACTCAACAGCCCGTTTTTTCTGATCGGCTTCGCAGATGAACCGCTCGTTGATCAGCCATTGATTGATGTAAAATGTCTTGCGGCATCTCGGTCCGTGACCATGATCACTGATGACGATGACATGATACGCATCACCAAATTCATTCAGAATTTCACCGATCATGTTTTCCATCAGAAGATAGGTTTCTTTTATGGCGCCGCTCAGGCGATTGCTTTTTGGGGCAGCATGCTTGCCGTCATCAGCAAAACGCCAGAGAAAATGCTGTATCCTGTCCGCTGTCAGAATCCCCAGAAAAGCAAAATCGTATGTCTCACGGCTGAGGCATCGCCGAAAAGCACTGAATTGTTCCCGGGTCAATTTAAGGTTCTCTGATAAAAACGAGTTCATCGCTTTTTTGCTGGGGTGATCAACGAGACCGCCGAGCGACGGCAAATCAGCCAGATCGACCTGATCTGCCTTGTTCGTCGTGACACGGCCGCTTTCAAAGACAGGACCGCTGATCATCAGGCCATTGACATCCCAGGCTGGATAAGCCAGAAAGGGATTGAAAACAAGGACTTTTCGCCCCCTGCGACTCAGTTCATCCCATATGCAATGCCCTTTGATCTGTGAATAATCGCCGGCTGACTTGCTTTTAAAATTCATATAGTCAATCGACTCGATAACCCCATGCGTTGCCGGATTGAGGCCGGTATAGATGGTTATCCAGGCCGGAATCGAATCGGCCGGGACAACAGATTCCAGCCGATTGAGCCGATTGTTTTCAAGCAAGGTCCGGAACAACGAAAACGCATGGCTGTGTTGTGCAATGTACGCATAATCCAAACCGTCAATGACGATCAGGATGGTTTTTCGTTTCTGTGCTGCGGCCATTTGATTGCCCATAAAACGCCTCTCAATCAATGAGCCTGACCTGAATGGAGAATCAGCGCCTTGATCTGATCGTTGATCACTCCGGGGGATGCCTCACCGTCCAGAACGGACCACTGGCAACGCCGGGCCAGATGATCATAAACACCTTCACGCAGCCTGAGATAATTGATATCGGGAATATCCGCTTTGCGCATAATACAGACATCGGGTGAAGCTTTTAAATAGATATACCGGTCGATCCGCGGAAAAAGCCAGCGGTGACGCCTGATTTCCTGCTCAATCCGTGCAGGAGAATAACCAAAATTGATGCCCTGGTCTACAAACAGATCCAGATAATAGCGATCAAAGACAATCTTTTTTTTCATGAGAACCAGCGGGAGCACCTTGACCTGGAACTGGATCAGGTAGTCTGCCAGGGCCATAAACATCCACACATTGCGGACTGGGGATTTTTTGAAAATTTTACGTTTTAGCTCTGATTTATCTTCCTCCCGGCAGTGAGGGCTCGATGGCTTTCGGCTGGCTGTCTTTTGCAAAAGCCAATAGGCCGGTCTCAGCAACAGCGGTTTCCATCTGGCCCAGACAAAACAATACGGCCTAAAATCAGCAGCCTGCTTCAGCAGGCTGATCTGTGACGATTTCCCGCAGCCGTCCAGACCAACCAGAACGATCCGGCTGTTTTTCTGCGAAACTGCTTCGGATAGATGATGGTTGGCGATATGCGATTTTGGGGAATCTGATGCGTTCATATCATTCAACCATGCTTTCCAGTCTTGTCACTGATTTTTTCCAATCATAATCAAGGACGGTCTCTCTGGTATGAACATTTTGGCTGCCCATGGCGGCTTCAAGCGATGATGCGACTTCCGGCACGCTGCAGGCATGCAACGGGTAATATCCCGCGCCATGGATCAGCTCTTTCACTTCACCATAGGGTGTTGTCACGATCGGCAAATTGCAGGCTGCTGCTTCCAAGACAGACAGCGGGCTGTCAATACAATTGCCGCTCGCCATAACCGGGAATATATAGACATCAGCCAACTGGTAAATCTCCTGGATATTTGCAACGTACGTGTCAATGATCCTGGTATGCGGTCTTTTTTCCAGTCTTGCCCTCAGGTCGGCGTTCTTGCTTGTCAAGGAACTAACAACGATCAGGATGAAATATTTCGCGTCGACTGTTTGCAGGATATCCAGATTCCGGCCTGTTTTCAAATGCCCGACGTGCAGAACCACCTTCATGTCTGCCGGAATACCATACCTTTCTTTCAGGGCATTTTTCTGGTCCCGCGTTACCGGTCTGAATTGATCGGTATCGACCCCTGTTTTCAGATAAAACGCACGCGTTCCCAACAGCGATTGAAAATAGGTTTGTGAATCTTTGGCCAGGGCGATGACACTGACTTTACTGGTCCTGAGCAAGATCCTTGCAAACCTGTTCATCGGATGCTGAAGGGCAAAGAGAACGCTGATTTTTTTATGGCTGAATACGGATAAAACAAAAGCCCGCATAGCACTCGCTGTCGTGTTGGATGCGAAAGGAATATAGAGAACAGAACCCGCAGTCTTATTAAGAATGTGAAATAACTGCCTGTTGACAAACAGCTTGTTCAAACGGATGTAATGGCCCGAAAAGTGCTGTTTTGAGCCGCACGTCAGGATCATCGTTTCCGGAAAAGCCTCTTTCAGCCGGATCGCCAGACTTGTCGCAACTTTCAGGCAACCTTCATCAGGCTTTGATGTCAGGCAATCAGAAATGATGATCAAATCGATCCCACCCTTACATAGCAACATGTTGCGGTCAGGGATGTATGCTGTTTATGCTTATTATAGCCGAACAGACATCATCGGTAAAGGATCGGGCAATGCCAGCGGCCTGATAATTTTTAACACAGTGTTACTGAATTTTTACATATACATTAAATTTCGCTTGTTTTTTTACGTAGCGCATGTTACGATAAAGAGGGTGTCATAATATGACATCGTTTAAAATATCGGCATGGGTGGTTCTGTGAAAATGCTTTTTTGCAACCACACCTTGACAAGCAAGACCGCATAACAAAGTTGTCCGCAAGCCTGGAACGAACCGCATGTTTCGGCACAATGCAGGCGCCGGAACCATTGGGTTGATGAAAAGGCAAAGCTCAAATCATGAACCTCGCGTCCATGGCCCTGAGCGTACTTCTGGTCTACCGCGTTATCAGTAACGGCTGGTTGTCTCACACCGATTCCATAACAGATGATTGGTTGCCTTCCAAAACGTTTCTAAGCAAGCTGCCTTTTGTGATTTTCATATGATTAGAAGGTGTTGTCAATGAAAAAACGCAGTGTTATCTTCATGACGCTTATGGTTTCCATCATCTTATTTATTTTTTTAGTCAACATTGAAGATTATAACGAGTCTTTACATTCAATTCCCGATGAAAAGATTCCATTGGCAAATTTTGATGTCAGATCATTATTGTCACATCAAAGTCAAATTGAGTCACAAGCCACTGATGAAACCTTGAATGATTTTATGCACCGGACACTGATCATCTTAGCTGTTCTGCTTGGTTTGTGGAGCCTTTGTATCTATCTGGCTGCACGGCTCAACCTGTTCATGAACCATAATGGCAAGAAAGAGGACAAGACGAAAGGCAGATGAGCCAAGTCATGACCGGCAAAAACACAGATCTATACCGAATATACGTACAAATACTGGATCTGGCCTGTCTCTGCCTGTCCTTTTTCATTGCGATGTGGATTCGCTTCGGCGTCATAACGATCAAGCTTCAGGGAACCTTATACGGTTTATTGCTTTTGCTGCTCGTGTTGAGCCATATCCTGATCTACAATGTGCACGATTTTTACGATGGGTTTTACAAGCGTGGTTTCTATGACGAATTTGTCAATGTATTCCAGATCAACCTGGTGGCGGCTCTGCTGGTTAGCGGGATTTTTTTCTTTTTTCAGGCCGGCTCCTATTACTCGCGGTTTTTCCTGGCCAGCCTACTCCTGATCAACATCCTGATCGACTATATTGCACGCCAATACTTCAAAGTGTTTTCTATTTCATATTATAAAAAAAACAACATTATCAACAGCTTTTTGCTGATTACGACAAAAGATCAAGTCTGTTCTATTGTCCGCAAAATGCTTGACAACAAGAACTGGCAATCGCAAATTACAGGCATTGCCGTCATCGATGAAAATATGACCGGCCAGGTTGTCGCGGGCATCCCGATTGTGAGTGACAAAGACAACCTGATAGATGTGATAACAAAATCAGTTGTGGATGAAGTTTTTATCAGCGTTCGCCATTCCGATTGTTTTAATTTGGATGAGCTGATCCTTGATTTGGAAAACATCGGTCTGACGATCCATCTGAGTCTGTCAAACTATGCTTTCAACATGCGGGCAAGAACGATCAACACCGTATACGGGCATAATGTGCTGACATTCGAACCCAGAGTATTCAACAAAGGCGCTCTCCTGCTGAAGCGCGCGGAGGACATCGCCGGATCGCTGATCGGAATCATCGCAACGGTCATCGTTGGGATCTTTGTCGTCCCGGCAATCATGATTGAATCACCCGGACCTTTCATTTTTTCCCAGACACGCGTTGGCAAGAATGGCAGGAGATTCAGGATCTATAAATTCCGATCGATGTATATGGATGCTGAAAAAAGAAAAAAAGAGTTGATGCAGCACAATGAAATGCAAGGGCTCATGTTCAAAATGAAGAATGATCCCCGTGTGACAAAAGTCGGCAGATTTATTCGAAAAACCAGCATTGATGAGCTGCCGCAGTTCTTCAATGTATTGCTGGGAGATATGAGCCTCGTCGGCACAAGGCCGCCAACGGAAGATGAGTTTATGCATTATGAAAGCAGGTTCAAGCAGCGACTGGTCATGCGGCCGGGCATTACAGGGCTGTGGCAGGTGAGCGGGCGGAACAAAATCAAAAACTTTGAGGATGTGCTGAAGCTTGACATGGCTTTCATCAACAATTGGTCCATCATGCTGGATGTCAGGATCTTGATTAAAACAGTCGTCTATGTCCTGCTCAGGCTTGGAGCGGAGTGATCAGATAGGCCATGCGACAGACAGACACCGGACTGAAAATAGCCATGATCGGGCATAAACGAATACCTTCCCGTGAGGGCGGTGTTGAAATTGTCGTTCATGAACTGGCGACGCGCATGGTTCTGTCAGGCCACAGGGTCGATGCCTATAACCGCGCCGGACATCCTGTGTCAGGAGAACATGACGCTTTCGATTCGGCCGCATCCCGAAAAGAATACAGGGGCATTCGCATCATCACGATCCCCACGTTTCAAACCGGGAGTCTGAATGCACTGGTCTATTCCCTCTTGGCAACGCTGCACGCCTTGTTCGGCCAATATGATGTTATCCATTACCATGCTGAAGGGCCTTGCGCCATGATCTGGATTCCGCATCTGTTGCGAATGCGAACCGTGGCCACCATTCATGGTTTGGATTGGCAACGCTCAAAGTGGGGCGGCCTGGCGTCAAAATACCTGAAATTCGGCGAGAGGATCGCTGCCCGCTATGCCGATGAACTCATCGTGTTGTCAAAGAATGTCCAAAACTATTTTTTATCAGAATATGGCAGAACCGCGGAATATATTCCTAACGGTATTGCGCGCTGCGACAAACGGGACGACACGGTCATCAGGAATAAATATGGATTGACTCAAGATTCCTATATTTTATTTCTGGCCCGCATCGTCCCCGAGAAAGGCCTCCACTACTTGATCGACGCCTTCCAGAAAATTGATACGGGGAAAAAACTCGTCATCGCTGGCGGCAGCAGCCACACAGATGATTACCTGTCGGCGATCAGGCAAAAGGCCTCGGAAGATCCGCGTATTGTCATGACGGGATTTATCCAGGGAGATGAGCTGGAATCGATTTTCAGCAATGCTTATTTGTATGTCCTGCCCAGCGATGTTGAAGGTATGCCGATCAGTCTGCTGGAGGCGATGAGTTACGGGAACTGCTGCCTGGTCAGCGATATTGCTGAAAATGCTGAAGTGGTCGGTGAGCGGGCCGTTTGTTTCCGGAGAGGTGATGTCATTGATCTGGCTGAAAAAATGAGTTGGCTGCTGGAGAATCCCGATATTGCGCATGCATTCCGACAGTCGGCCAGTGCCTATATCTGCAGCAAGTATAATTGGGACGATGTCGTCGAAAAGACAGTGAAATTGTATAAGCATGCCGGGAAAGCTGATAAAAAAACATGAATATATTGATGGTCAACAAGTTTTTGTATCCGAATGGCGGTTCAGAAACCTATCTTTTCAAAGTCGGGGCTTGCCTGGCGTCCGAAGGGAATCAGGTTGAGTATTTCGGCATGGAACACGAAGACCGGATTGTCGGAAACCGTGCAGGGAGCTATACAGCCAATATCGACTTTCATTCCGGGAAGATCAGCAGGCTGCTTTACCCGTTTAAAATTGTGTACTCCGTTGAAGCAAGGCGGAAAATCAGAAAGGTTCTGGACGATTTCAAGCCCGATGTCGTTCATCTGAATAATTTCAATTTCCAAATCACCCCATCCATCCTGTATGAGATTAAAAGCTTTGCCAAAGAACATGGAAAGCCTGTCAAAATCATTTATACCGCGCATGATTATCAGCTTGTATGCCCGAATCACATGCTGAGAAATCCCATCACGCATCGAAATTGCGAGAAGTGTATCGGTGGCCGGTATGTTCACTGCACGATGGATCAGTGCATTCACGGCTCAACACTGCGCAGCTTTTTAGGCAGCGTTGAAGCCTTTTTGTACAAGGCGCTGAAAACCTATCGGCTGATTGATACCGTCATCTGCCCTTCTTTTTTCTTACAGGAGAAAATCCTGACCAATCCCCGGTTGAAAGGCAAAACCATTGTTCTGCACAATCCGATTGATCGGGTTCAGCAAACAGAACCCGCGAAAGAAGACTATGTGCTTTACATCGGGCGGTTTTCAGAAGAAAAAGGATTCAGAACCCTGATCGATGCCTGCAGGCATTTGCCGGATATACCGTTTGTATTTGCCGGCAGGGGGCTGCTTGAAGCAGAAACAGCCGGTATTCATAATATCAACAACGTCGGTTTCCAAACCGGCGCAGCTTTGGAGAACCTGGTCCGGAAAGCTAAGTTCAGTGTATGTCCATCTGAATGGTATGAGAATTGTCCTCTTTCTGTCATGGAATCACAAATGTACGGCACACCTGTGCTGGGAGCCGACATCGGCGGCATACCAGAGTTGATCGATATTGGCCGGACCGGTGAATTATTCAGGAGCGGCGACAGCGGCGACTTGCAGGAAAAGATAGCCGACCTGTGGCATGACCGCGAAAAATGTCGGATTTTTGCTCAGAATTGCCAGCATCTCAAATTTGATTTCATCGATGAGTATTGCGGGAAACTGATTGATATCTACACGGGGTCAACGGCAAAACAGCCAGACATGAGTCTGACTTGAAAGCAAGCGAGGAATCAAGATGCCAGGAAGAAAATTATATGGTACGGTCATTGTCACGTACAGGTGCAATGCTCGGTGCAATATGTGCAATTGCTATTTATACCCTACCAAAGCCAGCGAAGAAATTACTTTGGATGATATTAAAAAGCTTCCCGAAATGAAATTTGTCAACGTAACGGGAGGAGAGCCGTTTGTCCGGCAAGATCTGCCGGAAATCGTGGCTGTACTCGCCGAAAAATCAGACCGGGTTGTCATCTCAACAAACGGGTATTTTACCAGCAGAATCCTCGATTTATGCCGCCGGTTTCCTAAAGTCGGCATCCGTATCAGCATTGAAGGGCTGGAGAAAACCAATGATGCAATCCGAGGAATCCCTGACGGGTTCAATAGAGGATACGGCACGTTGAAAATGCTGGTGGAAATGAAGCACCCGGATGTTGGATTCGGCATGACGATACAAGATATGAACGCGGAGGATTTGATCCCGCTTTACAGGCTGTCCGCTGAACTGAATATGGAGTTTGCCACAGGAACGCTCCATAATTCATTTTATTTTAAAAAAACGGACAACAAAATCGTGAACAGGCTGAAGGTGGCGCAGAATATCGAGAAGCTGATCAATGAGCTGTTGGAGAGCAATTCTCCTAAAAAATGGTTCAGGGCCTACTTCAATCATGGGCTTATCAATTACATCTACGGTCAGCCAAGGCTCCTGCCCTGCGGCATGTCAAACGATGCTTTTTTTATTGATCCGTACTGCGATGTTATCCCCTGTAACGGCATGGCGGAAAAAGCAGTCATGGGAAATCTCCACAACCAGTCCTGGGATGAAATATGGCATTCCGAGCAGGCCAATCGCGTCAGGGAACGAGTCCGGAAATGCGATCGGAACTGCTGGATGATCGGCAGCGCTTCGCCGGCCATGCACAAACATATCTGGCGGCCTGCCCTATGGATTATCAAACATAAAGGTCTAAAAGGAGGTCACTATTCGCTCACTGAGAACGATTTTATCGCACAGCAACCCCGTAACACCTGAGAGCATGAAGCTGGCGTTATGAACACGGGTGAATGTCCGTTTCACCGGAAATTAATCATCCATTCAGCGTAGGAGCAAGCTGGCAGTTCAGCGCAAGGCCGAAGCCTGCCTGCGCCACGGGCGGACCGTCTGAACAGCAACCGGGCCTCCCCTGCCCCTTCCGTGGAGCTGACGCCAGGCTTTGAACTGAGATCAGTAACGACTGGCCAGACCAACGATGATACGTTTTTTTGTTTGTCAAGACAGTTGCCGCAAATCTTATCGTGCATTTATGGAGATTGAACCATGCTTCACCGGCACAGGCCAGTCCCTGAGCTTACCGATCCAGAACCAGGGCATTCTGGAACACGTTTCATCATAGATTAGTCGCGTTCGCCGGAATTGACTCTGCGGCTCCCGTGCTGAGCCGGTGTGGCGTTAAGAACTGAATGCCACTGAGGTGTTGATGTTTCAGGGCAGGATGCAACGCGCGGGTCTTGACAAAAGCGTTAAAACGGCGTTTACTGAAGAAGTCGTGGCCGTAAGGCTCATTTTATCCAGGCCCGGATCAGGAACCCCCGAAACCGGACAGCAACATCGGAAGACGTCAAGGATCGGAGGCATGCCTGTCGGGAGACGGATCCCCCTCTATCATGACAAGAAGGAACGAAAGTCTTGATTGCGTTCATGCGCAACAGCAGAGCACAGGCACCCATTTAACCAGGCCGGAGAAAACGAGCCAAAAAACGAAAGAGGAAATTGAACATGCCAGACAAGAACATCGTATGTAAAGACTGCGGCGCGACATTTGCATTCACAGAGAATGAACAAGCATTTTATCGGGAGAAGGGGTTTGACAACGAGCCCCAGCGTTGTCCCGCCTGCCGTGCAGCCCGCAAGCAATCCCGCAACGGCGGGCAAGGCCGCGGCGACTACCAGCAGCGCGGCGGTGACCGGGAAATGTTCGCTGCGATCTGCTCCGAATGCGGACGCGAGACCATGGTCCCCTTTAAGCCGAGCGGCAACAAGCCGGTTTACTGCCGGGATTGCTACCGTTTCAAAACACGCTGATCGCACTTAGCCCCTAAACGAAGCCCCGTTGCACAATCTGCAGCGGGGCTTTTTCATCGGTCAGTCGTCAAGGGCGAATTCCTGACCTAGCAGGGCTCGGCCGGTCCGGGTCTTGAACAAGCTCTCACGCGTGCTGCGAATCACGGCGAGATCCATCTTCCCTTCGGCGGCATTGACCAGGAAGTCAGCTTCGACCAGGATCTGGTGATCGATGGCCTGGATGTTGTCAACCTGGTGGTGATGGCCGATCAGCCAGCAAACACGCTCGATCAAAGGCTTGGGCAAGCCCAAAGCCGTCAGCATCTGTTCCGCTTCCGGCGGACCGAGCGCCTCCTGGAAGGGCGCGGCCGCACTCTGGTACTGTTTCAGGCTGTTGCGGATCCCGATGTCATGTGTCAGAGCCACCACGTCGATCAGTGCCAGCTGATCCGGATCCAGGCCCTCCGCTTCGGCGATGATGCGGGCAAAACCCGCGACTTTGAGAAAATGTCCGATCCGGTGCGGGTCGCCGCGGTCATACGCGACCATGGCTGCGGCAACGGGGCCGAAAAAGCGTTTTGTCTCCATCAACAACCTCCATCTTGCCGCGGCTGAACCGGGCGTTTTTTCCGGTAATGCCGGAACAGGCGATACGTGCCATACGCGAGCAGGGCCAGCAGGACCAACATCAGGATCGGGGCCAGGATCGCACTGAGTGACAAGACCGCGGCGCCCGCATCTTCCGCCGTACTGACCACCGGGGCAGCGGTTCCAGCCGATGCGGTGTCGACCACCGTCCGGGTCAGCGATTTGGCGATGTGGACGCCGCCGGCCAGGATAACGCCGGCCAGGATCAGCAGCCACGGACTGACCTCAGACGCGCTGCCGGATGCGGCCACGGCAACAATCCCGCCAACGGCCGGCCGGATAGCCGTCTGGATCACGTTATTGACATGGTCCACCACCGCGATCTTGTCCGCCACGATTTCAATCACCAGCAGGCCGGCGATCACGGCGATCATCCACCATTCACCGAGAAAATCCAGCGGTGCACGCAAGGAAAGCCAGCCAAAGCGCTGCGCCAGGGCGACAGCCAGCAGCGGAATGTACGCGTTGAGTCCGGCCGGGATCGCCAGGCCCAGTGCCGTTATGATATCCACCACAGATTCCTCCATTCCCGTTTGACCGCGTCAGGAATGCGGTCAGCTGTTTGTTTCACGAGGCGGTTGTCCGGCGCGGCGGGATGACCGAAACCCACTTGACCTTGAGAATCATGATCAGGGTGATGGCCATCGAGGCATAGTTGGAAAATAAACTGCCCCAGAAAACCGCATTATAGCCCAGATATTTTTCGGTGACAAGAATGAACAAGTAGCGCAGCAGCCAGACACGCAGCAGGCTGATCACAACCGTGATCCGGGTTCGGCCCAGCCCGATGAACGCACCTTGCAGCACCATGGTGATGCCGAACCCGATGACCGCGTAAAGGTAGATGCTGAGGGCGTTGTTGGCGACATCCAGAACCGCTTGCTGGCGCGTGAAAAAGAGCGTCAGGCGCGGCGTCAGCGGCACGATGATGGCAATCAGGAGCGCGGCGGTCAGCGAGCTGATCACGCAGCCGGCGAAGCAGGCCCGCTTGGCCCGTTTTTCCTGCTCGGCCCCGATGTTCATGCTGACCAGGGTTGTGATCGCTGTGCCGTAGGATGAGGGCAGCAGGAAACACAGGTTTGAGATGTTGCTGGCGATTCCCGCCCCGTTGAGCACGATCGCGCCATACTTCTGCACTTCATTGTTGATCAGGACAAAGCCCAGGTTGAGGATCAAGCTGGACAGGATCGAGGGAAAGCCGACCTGGCCCAGTTCGCGCATGATCGGCTTGTCGACGTGAAAACCAGCCAGCGAAAGGCGTTCCGGGCCCGGTTTGGCGAACAGCTCGTAGTACATCCAGACGCAGATCAGGATGTTGGCCGTCAAGGTCGACAGCACGGCGCCGACCAGGCCCCAGCCCAGAAGCCCGATGAACAGGCTGTTGAAGGCACCCTTCAGCACCATCAGGATCAGGATGCGCGCAAAGGTATCTTCGGGCCGGCCGTAGGCGTTCTTGATCGCGTTGTAGACGGCCCCGATAAACGAAAACGGCAGAACGAGCGCGTTCAGGGTCAGGTAGGTGCGCACGGCGTCTGAGATTTCCGGCGTCACCCGCGCGGCGATGGGAAAAGCAGCCGCGATCATCAGGGGAACCAGAATCAGCCCGCCCAGGAACGCAGCCACGGTCAGCTGGACCGACACGCGGCGGGCATCCGCATAGTCCGCCTTGCCGACAGCCTGCCCGATGATCGCCATGCCGGCGACACTCAGCCCCTGGGCCAAAGCGCCGAATATGCCGACCAGCGGCGCACTGTAGTGGATGGCGCTGGCTGCGACCGTGCCGACGATGTTGTTGATGAAAAGGCCGTCAATAATCGGGATGATCGCCTGGACAAGGCCCAACAGGAGCGCCGGAGCCGATAGCATCAGGATGGTGCGCGGGATCGGGCCGCCGATGATCATCGCCCGCCGCTGCGCTGTGTTTTGCTTGATCAGTTTCATGGCCAAGAGCACAAGCCTGCTTTCCGGCGGTCGGGCGCCGTCTTCTCTTTGTCCATTCTAGGTCAAAAATACAGATGCTTCAATGCAAGGCGGCAAATCTGCTATAATAAAAAGCAGTATCCAACCCCATCGGGTCAACAATGCCATCCCTTGAGCGACATCCTGTCAGTCATCTTGATGCAACTCCGAACACATGCAGGTCACCAGATCTGGATTGGAGCTTTCAATGACGGAAAAGCAAGCAGATGAATTTGTTCGCAGCAAACTCGAAGACTACCTGAAAAAAATGGGTCAAAAGCCCGACCAGGCCGGACGCTACCACTGCATCGCCAAGGACCATACAGACGGCAACCCCAGCATGACCATTCACAAGAGCGGCACGTACGCCATGTGCTGGAGCCATCCCAGTCCGAAAGACACCTTCAACATCTACGATGCGATCGGGATCTTTGAAGGCTTACATAGCCTGCGTGCCCAAAAGCAGCGCGCATATGCCATTTACGGATTGACCATCGACGAGACCAGCGCGACGCAGCCAGAGAAAAAAGGAAACGACGTCAAATCCGTTGCGCCTGAGACACCGGCGCCCGGCAAGCACAAACAGCCAAAAGCGGCCCCCCTGCAGCATGCTGTCGCCGTACCGCCGCCGGACATGAGGACCGTAGCCAAGCAGCCCGTCTGGCCGGCGCCTGCGAAAGCTGCGCCACCACCCGCAGCCGCAGTCACTGCGGAGCAGCCGGTTAAACACCCGGAGGAAAACATCGCCAAGTCGGATGAGAAACTGCAAATTCCGCAGCTGGTCGCGAAAAAGGATGAAGCACTTGAACGGTCTGTCGCCAAACCCGAAACACAAATGACCGAAAAACCGGTGCCGGCAGATACCCCCGCGCCACCGCAAGCCTCATCGCCCACCAAGCCGGAAGCACCGAAACCGGTAAAGCCAGAAGATATGCCGATCCTGTCTGTCACACCAGTCGCGGCTAAACCGCCCCTTCCGCCACCGGCTGCTGTTCCGCCAGCTCATGCGGAAAAACCTAAACCGATCAGCCCAATACCGGAAACGAAGTTTGAAGAAAAGATAGAGGTT
>LSQX01193574.1_pt1 | contig 48702 bp, 37 predicted proteins | sample 654561 | NCBI WGS metagenome assembly LSQX01 (sample SAMN04489861, study PRJNA283612) | anaerobic digester metagenome | isolation source: 4 biogas reactors fed with cattle manure at either 37C or 55C with and... | place: Denmark: Kongens Lyngby | collected 2014
TAATTTCATAGGGAACTCAAACAAGGATTAGAAGTACTTCCGCCAGAACTTGTTTGAGAGCAGTGTAATTTCATAGGGAACTCAAACAGAAAGGGGGCGAACGCCGAAAGAATTAGTTTGAGAGCAGTGTAATTTCATAGGGAACTCAAACACCGTATGTCCTTTCTTATTAGCCTTTTGTGTTTGAGAGCAGTGTAATTTCATAGGGAACTCAAACAAGGATTAGAAGTACTTCCGCCAGAACTTGTTTGAGAGCAGTGTAATTTCATAGGGAACTCAAACAAAAAAAATGCGTCAGCTCGGCAACATATCCAGCAACGCATAAACTACTGCATTATCCATTTCGAAAAACGCTATTTCTCTATTGAATATTTATTGATTTCCTAAAAATTCTCTTTTCAAAATCTATTTAATTTTCTCTTTCTCTCGCTACTTATCGGCGGATGGGCTACCGATTGTTTTAATTTGTGTATTTCATCGCATAGTATAAAATTGCAATCGGAAGAATTAGCAAGCCAATAACAAATATTGCCATTAAATCACCCCTTTTTATTATATCCTTTTGGAAGTGGTTTGTCAAGACTTTTTTTACCCCATCTTACTTGCTGGCATTCTAAATCTGCAAGTAAGCCGTCCAAATGTAAGAAAACCAGTTAATCCCTGTCTTTAATGTGGGTAGATTGATGAGCTTTTATTGCTCCTCTGTGTCGTGAGCCTCTGCTACGCTCATGACTCTGTTTGAGAGCAGCATAGATTTCATAGGGGACTAACATATGAAATATTTCTATATACTTTTTAATAAAAATACGACATATATTTAGACCTTGAAAAACAATAAAAATTATGCTATAATAGAGATAGAAATCAAAAGTTACACGTTGTAAAAGGAGGTGCCAATAAATGTTTCATATATTGTTAGCTCAACTTTTGTATCTCTTATTCCTGATAAGAGAAGTCCTGGAAAACTGGGCTTCAGGCAATTATCCGTATACAGGATTCTAAAATGTTATTAAGAAATGAATTATAAACTGATTCCCGGTTAATTTTTGCAAAAGAAATTGCTGTAAATTTAAAGAAAGTCGATTGAAATTCTCAACTCGACTTCTTTTTTTACGGACATATTTTAGGTTGTGAAGTGTGTCCCAAAAAGCTTATATGCCGCACCGTTTGTATGAGAACTTATTGACCATAAGATGTCTCTGAAAACTACCAGACAACAACATAAAAACCATTCAAATACAAAAAAGTATTCACAAATCCCTTGTGAATACTAAGAATGGTCCGAGTGGCGAGACTTGAACTNNCCTCTTGACCCCCAGTCAAGCGCGCTCCCAACTGCGCCACACCCGGACAGCTTTGTTATTATATCATAAACTTCTCATAAATGCAAGTACTTTTTTATTTTTTTGATATTTCTTTAAATGTAATGTAAAAAAGTCTTAACTGTACGGTATTAGAAAAATATTTGAGTTAATTTAAACCATCAGGAGTTTTTCTGTTTTTCAGCCTCGGCAACTGCTATTTTATCACATCGTTCATTATATTCGTGTCCGTCATGACCTTTTATCCAATTAAAAGTTACATTATGATTCTGAATGAGAGAATCAAATTCCTTCCACAGATCCACATTCGGAATATCTTGACCTTTTCTTTTGTAGTTATTTTTTTTCCAATTTTTAAGCCAATCCATATTAACAGCGTTACAAACATAAGATGAATCACTTGTGACAAGGACATCGCTTTTGCGATTCAACGCTTTTAATCCTTCGATAACTGCTGACAATTCCATTCTGTTGTTTGTTGTGTGAGGTGAACCGCCACAGATTACTTTTTCAAAGCCTTTATAAACAAGGATAGAGGCATAACCGCCGGGACCGGGATTTCCTGAGCAAGCACCGTCCGTGTAAAGATATACTGTTTCATCCATAAATATCACCGTAACAATCATATCATAAAGAAAAGAAAAAGTCAATTAAATATTAAATTTAGAAAATTAACTTGACTAAAAAAGATTATTGATGTATAATATTTTGATATTAAAGAGTATAAGGAGGAATGTATCGTATTATGTCAAACAACCCATTTGAGAATATTGGATTTGGCTCAAAATTGCGAATTGATGATTTAGTATTGCAGTCAAATGAAGCAAATATACCGATGAAGATTTCATTTCTTGGCGGTATAAATGAAGTTGGAAAGAATCTTACCGTGTTCGAATACGGAGAAGATATGATTCTTCTTGATTGTGGATTAGCATTTCCTGACAGTACCTTGCCGGGTGTTGACTTAGTTTTACCTGATTTTACATATATTGAAGAAAATGCAGATAGGTTGAAAGGTATTTTCATTACACACGCTCATGAAGATCATATCGGAGGTCTTGCTTATCTTCTTCAGAAAGTTCATGCACCGATATATGCCACTCTTTTAGCTGTAAATATTATTGCTTCAAAACTTGAAGAACACGATGTTTTGAGCACTGCGGTTATGCATACCATCGAGCCGGGAGATAATGTTGCATGTGGCAACTTTATGGTTGAAGCAATTCATGTAAATCACTCTGTCCCCGATGCTATCGCATTTGCAATTCGCACTGATGCGGGAACTATTATTCATACCGGTGATTTTAAGATTGATTTCACGCCTATTGACGCAGATGTTATTGACCTTACAAGATTTGCTGAGATAAGCAAAGAAAATGTTCTGTGCATGCTTGCTGACTCTACAAATGCAGAGCGTCCCGGATATACCGAGAGCGAAAAGATAGTTGGTGAGACTCTATATCAATTATTTCAAAAGGCTGGCAATAAACGCGTTATTGTAGCGACCTTTGCTTCAAATATACATCGTATACAGCAGATTATTTCAACTTCTGAAGCCATGGGGCGTAAGGTAGTGTTATCCGGCAGAAGCATTGAAAATGTTGTCAAAATAGCCAATGAGCTTGAATATATGAATATTAAACCGGGAACATTGGTTGAAATTGATCAAATCAACGAATATAAAGATGAACAGTTGACGATTATTACAACAGGTTCGCAGGGTGAAACTATGTCGGCTCTTACTCGTATGTCGACCGGAATGCACAGACGAATCAAAATCGGTCCGAATGATATGATTATTATTTCGGCAACACCGATTCCGGGGAATGAAAAGACAGTCGGTAATGTAATAAATGATTTGATAAAACTCGGTGCTGAGGTTGCATACAGCAAAATGTACGATGTGCATGTCTCCGGACATGCTTGCCAAGAGGAACTTAAACTTATGCTTAATCTTGTTAAGCCCAAGTATTATATTCCTATTCATGGTGAGCAGAAACATTTGATTGCCAACAAGAAAATAGCTCAATCTGTTGGTGTGCCTGCAGAAAATATTTTTGTTGTTAATAACGGGACTTCAATTGAAATATCTGAATATGGTGCTTTTGAAGTTCAAGATGTTCCGTCAGGAAGAGTAATAGTTGACGGTTATGGTGTCGGGGATATCGGTAATATTGTTATTCGTGACAGAACTCAATTGGGTGATGAAGGTGTGTTTATAATAGGCATAGCCGTCGAATATAATACATTGGAACTTATCGGCGAGCCGATTATTGAGTCCCGAGGATTTACTTTTGTTTCTGAGAATGAGGAGATTTATAATGAAGTTATCGATTTGGTAAAGAACATTCTTAAACGAGGAAATTTCCCCGGTACAAATAACCTTAAAAGCAAAATTCGTGACGAAGTAGGCAGACTTATTTATAACAGAATTAAACGCAGCCCGATAATTATTCCTTTAATTATCGACTTAGATTATTGAGGTGGATTATGGAAGTAGTATTATTACAAGACGTTAAGTCTTTAGGTAAAAAAGGTGAAAAAGTAACCGTTGCTGATGGCTATGCTCGTAATTTTCTTTTTCCCAGAAAACTTGCAAAAGAGTTTAACAAGCAAGCTCTCAATGAATTGAAAAATCGTGAGGCAGCTGAAGCATACAGAAAAGCTGAAGAGTTAAAAGCTGCACAGGAGGCTGCTGCTTTGCTTGACGGAAAGACAATAAAGATTAAGACCAATGTCGGAGCAAGCGGTAAGTTATTTGGTTCGGTCACAACAAAAGATGTGTCAAAAGCTATCGAAGAGCAGTTTGATATCAGTATTGACAGACGCAAAATGACAATGGATGATATTAAATCCTTTGGAACTTTTGAGTGTGATATTAAACTTCATAATCAAGTTTCCTGTAAAATATTTATTGTAGTCGGAGAATAGAATGAGCAGTTCTGAAGTTATCCGAAATCTTCTCTCGGCTGATTCGCTACCATATAGCCTGGATGCTGAGCAGTCAGTTTTAGGGTGTATCCTGAAAGAACCTTCTTGTTTGAGTCAAGTTTCAATGATTTTGAAGGTGGATTATTTCTATCTTCCGCAACATAAAGCAATATACAGCCATATTTTAGCATTGGATGCTTCAAAAGGCGGAAGTATAGATCCCTTGACTGTTCTTGAGTCTCTAAAAAATGATGATCTTTATGATGACAAAAGCGGTAAGTTGTATTTAGCTCAACTTGCTGCCGCCGTTCCTTCAGTTGCTAATGTTGAGTCTTATTGTGAAATTGTACGTGAAAAGTATTATTTACGTACATTAGTGTCTGTAGCCGCAGAAATTTTGGAAGATGCAAGTGCTGAAAAAGATACTGCAGATGCTCTTTTAGACAGTGCCGAGCAGAAAATATATGATATTCGTCAAAGTTCTTCTGTTAAAGGACCGGCTCGATTTGCAGACATTCTTCCTGAAGTATATGAGCGTTTATATGAAATAAGCAGTCCCGAAAGGGAAAAATATATGGGTTTAAAGACCGGTTTTGAGGATTTAGACAGAGTTATTACCGGACTTAATAAATCCGATTTAATCATTATCGGAGCTCGTCCATCTATGGGTAAGACAAGTTTTGCATTAAATTTAGCTCGCAATGTTTCCGTAAAAGGTAGAAAGAGAGTGTTGTTCTTTTCACTTGAAATGAGTCGGGAACAGCTTGCACAACGACTTTTGTCAACTGAAGCACGTGTTCCGAGCACAAAAATGCGTACGGGGAATTTTACTCCTGACGAGTGGGAGAATCTCACGGCTGCTGCAGTATATTTAAGTGAATATGATATTTATTTTGATGATACCTCGAACATCACAGTTCCTGAAATGAAGGCAAGAATACGCAGATTGAAGAATATAGACTGTGTTTTTATTGATTATTTGCAGTTAATGCAAAGTGCAAAAAAAACTGAAAACAGAGTTCAGGAAGTTTCAGAGATTACCCGAAGCCTTAAACTGATGGCAAAAGACTTAAAGATTCCAGTAATTACTTGTGCACAGCTTAGTCGTGGTACAGATTCGAGAGGTGCCAAGTCACACAAACCACAACTTTCAGACTTGAGAGAATCCGGTTCTATTGAGCAGGATGCCGATATAGTAATGATGCTCTATCGTGAAGATTACTACAAGAATGCCGATTCCGGTGATGATGAGGCTATGCCGGTAAATCTTAACAGGGCTCAGGTTCTTGTGCAGAAAAACAGACACGGTCCGACCGAAAGAATTGATCTTAATTGGTCACCGGAATTCACACTCTTTACTTCAATCGAGAGAAATTACGATGATAACAAAGGTTAAAAAAACTATTGCAGCATATAATATGCTCGATAGGAATAAAGTAATTGTTGCACTTTCCGGTGGTGCAGACTCGATGTGTCTTTTAGATGTGCTTATCAAACTGAAGGATGAACTTGATATTCAGGTTTCTGCTGTACATATAAATCATCAAATTCGCGGCGAAGAGGCATATCGAGATGAGAACTTTGTTCGTGCATATTGTAAAGAAAACAATATTCCGCTTCAAGTTTTTCAAATTGATGTTCCTGAAATTGCTGTGAAAAATCGTATTAGTTTAGAGCTTGCAGGCAGAAATGAGAGATATCGAATTTTTAGCGAGATTTCGCAAGATGCGAAAGTCGCAACTGCACACAACCTTAACGATTCTGAGGAAACATTCTTGTTTAATCTTGCAAGGGGAACAGGATTAAGCGGTTTATGCGGAATTTCACATGTCAGAGATAATTATATTCGACCTCTTATTGTCTGCACGAAAGAAGAGATAATTCAATACTGCAAAGAAAATAGTGTTCCGTTTATAGTTGACAGCACAAATTCAGATAATGACTATTCAAGAAACTATATCCGCAATGAGATTATCCCGAAATTGATTGAACTAAATCAGGCATTTCATTCAAATTTTGCAAGGAGTATTGCGATACTGAAGGATGATAATGACTGTCTGAATGATATTGTAGGGAATTTAGTTGAACACTCTTGTATAGAAAACTCATTTTCAATTTCGGATATTTTGAATGAACATAATGCAATACGCTGTAGATTTATTCAGAAAATTATCGAAAATCTTTCAGACGGAGATTACGAGTCAAAGCATATTGATTATATCAATGATAATTTGGGAAAGGATTTTGCTGTTACTTTACCCGGCGGGGATATTATAAAAAGCGATGGTAAATTTATTTATAAGCAGGTTATTCAAGATAAGATTTTTCTTTCTCCGACCATTGTAAATAATAGTGGAAAATATTTTTTTGGTAATTATGTAATTGAGATAAATTATTCGGAAAATAAAGAAATATCTGATTTATCATTTAGTTTAGATAAGGATTTGATTAACGGCGATTTAATTATCGATACGCGAAAAGCCGGAGATGAAATAAATATCGCGGGAAGACAAACAACAAGGAAACTAAAAAAACTTTATACTGATGCAAAAATTCCTGCACAAATAAATAACACGATGCCGATATTAAGAGACAAAGAGGGAATTGTCCTCGCCTATCCTTTTGGTCCTGACGAGCGTGTAAAAATTACCGACAAAACAAAGAATATATTAAGCATAGACATTACGGAGGTCTTATAATGATTGATATGGTAAATGATATAGAACGTGTTCTTATCAGCGAAGAAGAACTGCAAGAGAGAATTAAGGAGCTGGGGGAACAAATCAGCAGAGATTATGTTGGGAAAGACTTAGTTCTTATCAGTGTTCTCAAAGGTTCGGTTATTTTAATGGCGGACCTTATGCGTGCTATCACCATTCCTTGCAAAATTGATTTTCTTGCAACATCTCTTTATAAGGATGAAACTGTGCCGACCGGCGAAGTAAGATTCACAAAAGACCTTGACAAACCGATTGCAGGCAGCGATGTTCTTATTGTTGAGGATATTCTTGACAGTGGTAAAACTTTAAGCTTTGTTGAAGATACTTTATTAGTCAGAAATCCTGCAAGCATAAAAATCTGCACATTGCTTGATAAGCCGGAACGTCGACAGGTTGATATTAGCCCTGATTATGTCGGCTTTACCGTGCCGGATGTATTTGTTATTGGTTATGGTCTTGATTTCGCTCAATATTATCGCAATTTGCCCTATATCGGAGTTATTAAACCTGAAGCGGTTGACAGAATCAAAGGAAGAAAATAATTAGGAGAACGAACGTGACTAACCGTGTTAAACATATTATTCCATATATTTTAATTCCTCTTATTGCTGTATTGGCTATCTCATTCTTCCAAACCAAAGAGCAAAACAAAAAGGAATTACCAAAGTATTATCAAATAGTTGCATTGTTTGAAGACAATCAGATTATTGAATGTACATTAAATTTGTCCAGTGGTAATCTGTTATACAAAACTGTCGACGAGCCTAAGACTTTAAAGAAATATACCGTTCCGAATGTAGAGCTCTTTATTGAAGATACTCATGATGCAATTCTTGCGTATAATGCAGAGAATCCTGATAATCAGATTGTTCTCGATTATCAGAAGAGCAGTACGGGAGCTTGGATGATAAGTCTTCTTCCTACCGTTTTATTGATGGCAGTAATGGGAATATTTTTCTTTTTTATGATGGGAAGAATGGATAGAACCGTTATGGGCGAAAGTAACCGAGCCTTTAATTTCGGGAAAGCACGTGTAAAAGAAGGCAAGGACGAGGAGAGAAAAACGACTTTTGCTGATGTTGCGGGTGCTGACGAGGAAAAAGAAGAATTAGCGGAAATAGTTGAATTTCTTAAAAATCCACAGGAATTTACTGATTTAGGTGCAAGAATCCCAAAGGGTGTTTTGCTTATTGGTCCTCCCGGTACGGGAAAGACCTTGCTTGCGAGGGCAGTAGCAGGTGAGGCGGATGTTCCGTTTTTTTCAATATCCGGTTCCGACTTTGTTGAAATGTATGTAGGTGTCGGTGCTTCTCGTGTCAGAGATTTATTTGAAAAAGCTAAAAAGAATGCCCCCTCAATTATATTCATTGACGAAATTGATGCAGTCGGTCGTCATCGTGGTGCCGGTATGGGTGGCGGACATGACGAAAGAGAACAGACATTAAACCAGATGCTTGTTGAAATGGATGGCTTTGGTGAAAATGTCGGAGTGATTGTTATGGCGGCAACAAACCGTCCCGACATCTTGGATCCTGCACTTCTTCGTCCCGGTCGCTTTGACAGACAAATTGCAGTGGGTTATCCCGATGTAAAAGGCAGAGAGGAAATTTTAATTGTTCATTCAAAAAACAAACCTCTTGGACCTGATGTTATACTTAAGGAAATTGCAAAATCTACAGTTGGCTTTACCGGTGCTGATTTGGAAAATCTTATGAATGAAGCTGCTCTTTTAGCCGCTCGTCGCAAGAAAAAGGCAATTACGATGACTGAGATTGAAGAAGCGACAATGAAGGTTATTGTAGGTACAGAAAAGAAATCTCACAAGGCAACAGAAGAGGATAAGAGAATTACCGCTTATCATGAAGCAGGACACGCAGTCGTAACATATCATCTTCCGGATCAGGATCCCGTTACACATATTTCAATTATTAGACGCGGTATGGCTGCAGGATTTACGCTTTCTCGTCCGCAACATGATAAAATGCACATGGCAAAATCCCATATGCTTAATTCGTTGTGTGTGTTATTGGGTGGCAGAGTTGCAGAGGCTATTTCGATTGGTGATATTTCAACCGGAGCGTCTAACGATATTGAACGTGCAACAAAGATTGCTCGTGATATGGTTATGAAATACGGTATGAGTGAAAAACTTGGTCCGATTAACTATGCCGGTGAAGAGAATGAAGTATTCTTAGGTCGCGATTACGGTAATGTCAGAAATTACAGCGAAACTGTTGCGGGCTTGATTGATACGGAAATCGAAGAGATAATCAATGATGCATATAAGCGAACGGAGCATATCCTGATTTCTCATCTTGAACAGCTTAAAATAGTTGCTGAATATCTTATCGAACATGAAAAGATGGATGGAGATGTATTTGAACAGCTTATGAATCCTGCTATTGATACTACTACAATTAATGATTTGTTGTAGAATAAAAATAGGCTCTGTTAAGAGCCTATTTTTCTTTTGATTAGTCGTTTTTGCTTATTCGGATAATATTTACAGAGTATTTCGGGATTGTGTAATTAAACGCTGTGTCCGGAACTTCAATGGTAAAATCAATCAATTTGCAATCTTCTTCCTGCCCCAGAATATTATCGTTATCAAGACTGTCGCCGGCTACACGATAAACATTTAATGTATTATTGATGTTTGTAAGACCTTCAATATCAATTGCAATTACTTGACTTTCGTCGGATACATTAACAAGTTTGATTATTGTATCTCCATTCTCTGCTTTTGAAACAACTTGATATACTTTTGCATTGCAGTCAGAATCCCAGTCAAAATCAACATATAGTTCGTCATCAATATAACATTTAACATTTCTGCCTGCCACGACAATTTTAAGTGCATAAGTTTTTCCTGTTTCGCATACAAAATCACGAACAGTACCGGGAATCTGACCGGTTTTTTCGCCGTTTGCAAATTCCTGCAAGCAGGAGACGGTATTCTGATAACCGCCGATATTCCAATAAAGCATATTGTCATTGTCACGAATTGCAAAGGGGATAAAGAAACCTTCTTCACCGTCAAGCTTGGTGGCATCGAGTGTATAGGTGTAGTTTTCCCAATCATTCATTCCGAAATAACAAGAAGCACCATGATCATTATATTCCATCCAAGTGGATTTGTGGACAAATTTCCCGTTTTTTATTTTAAACTGATTATCGGTCTGATCTTCCCAATTCCATCGCTTATTCAAAATGCAGAAATTGTCTTGAGCCAATATTCTGCCGGTTTTGTTGTCAACAACTTTTACATTGTCAAACTCGGCAGCAGTATACCAAACACCAACACCAACTTTTCCTGATAATGTTCTTGAAGGAATTTCCGCACCGTTAAATTCAGTTTTTAATAGGGAAGCACCTTGATGATTTGAGAAAGCCTTTTGAACGTAGTAACTGATTGAGCCGGTTACTTGGTGATTGTTAAACCAAATCAAATCCGGAGACCAGTGTGTGGCAGTAAGGTTGCCAAACAGAGGAGCATAGGCAGCCATTTTAACAATATCACCGTTTCTTTCTAATCCTGTCATAAATGCAGCTTCTGCCAAAGCGGCTTCAAGCCGATTTGAACGTGCGGCATATTCACCCAAAAACACACCGATTGCTCCGCCGTAGTGAGTATCTGTCATCTTTTCGGTTTCGCGAGGATAGTTATCCGCATCATAATAGTCAACATTTTTTAAGAACCATTCGGGATTGTTGTAATAATGCTGGTCGGTAGCACCCGCAAATTCATTGACTGTTAAGCCGTTTTCATTGATATAATTTTTAGCAAATTCATAGGATTTGATATAATGTGCACCATGTGTTGCGTCGGTCGCACCGGCTGAATAAATAAGTTCGATACCTTCATATAAAGTCGGATTTTCAGCCTTTGCCTCATTGAAACTTTCCAAGAATGCGACATATCTTTCGTAGTAAACATCGCCTTCATTTTCATTGCCGATACATATATATTTAAGCTCAAAGGGCTCTTCATGTCCTAAAGACACACGAACTTTGCCCCAGGTTGAGTTTTCGTCACCGCGACAAAATTCAATCAAATCATGCATATCCTGAACATATTGTTCAAATTCGGGGGTATTCATATCGACTGGTCCGCGACCTCGCATCTGACAGAAAAGACCGCAGTTAAGGACGGGAACGCCTATCGCACCCATATCTTCAGCAAGTTGGAAATATTCAAAAAATCCAAGTCCGTATGACATGAAACAGGGATGGGGATCATCCGTAGCGGCAATATCTGTCCAGAGATTTATACCTTGTTTTCTGCCTGCGACATCGCCGTATTTACCCATAAATTCTAGAGGAAGTCCGTTTTCATCAACACCGACAGAATCTTTCCAATTATATGCTGTTTCGGCATCATAGCCTTCAATGACACAGCCACCGGGGAAACGTAAGAATTTCGGTTCTATTTCTTCAAGCATAAGAGCAAGGTCATTACGCATACCGTTCTTGCGATTTTTATATGTTTCGGCAGGGAAGAGTGAAATCATATCAAAGCAAACTTCGCCTTGTCCGAATACTAATTGCAAACAGACATTTTTAAAAGCGGTTTTTGTTGAAGTGAGAGATAATTCATATTTTTGCCAGTCTTGACTTTCAATCGTAAAACTGTTTTCAGCTGCTATTTCATCACCGACAACAAGTCTGACTGTAATATTTCCCATGTATTGAGCAGATTTTGCATAGACAGAAAAATTATAGGACTTACCTTCTTCAATGCTCATTCCGTCAAGGAAACCCCGATTTTGAATTCCTCCAAGTACATCAGTTTCATTTGAGACTTTTACAAAAGAAGGATTGTTGATATTCAATGCACCATCTATATCATTAGTTTCAACAAATAGGTTTGCACCGTTTACCGATGAGTATGCATAGAGTGCATCATTTTGAGCTAATTCGGTGTATTCAAAAGAACGGTTTGCAACCATTTCAGCATAAAGACCACCATCGGCTCCAAAGTTTATATCCTCAAAGAACAATCCGAAAAGCAAATCCGAAATGTCATAAAGAATATCATCAGCGTCTATTTTTAAGACAGCGTCGGCAGTTTGTTCATTGTAACTTTCAACAGTATCAACAGCAGGTTTTTCAATCGTTACGGGAGTTGAAGCACCTATTGACATAAAGAAAGCAATTATTGCAGCAATTAAACGTTTAAAATATGCAAGAATTGTGAACTTCATTTTATCACCTTTTTCTTTTTATTGTATCATAAGATTTCTGTAAAGTCAAACACTAATTTTTGATTGACAAAAAAATACAATTATGGTATGATATTCTATATTATTGTGTTTGGAGATTGCAATTAATGTTATTGTTTGATGAATTGAGACTTGAACTTATAGAATATGAAAAACCGCTAAAGGATTTAGGCGAGGCTTTAGGTCTTGAAAAAATGAAAAAAGAGATTATAGAGCTTGAAGAAGAAGCAGGCAAAGAGGGGTTTTGGAATGACATTGAAAACTCACAAAAAGTCTTAAAACGTGTGCGTCAGCTCAAAAATAAAATCGCTGCATATGAAAATATCGTTTCTTCTTATGAGGATGTTTTAACACTGATAGAGCTTGCAAATGAAGAAGAGGATGAAAGTCTTTTTGATGAGTGTGAGGCAGCCGTAAAAGATGTAAAGAAGTCTATAGAAAATATGACATTGTCTACTCTTTTGTCCGGTGAATATGACGGCAACAATGCCATTCTTAACTTTCATGCGGGTGCAGGCGGTACTGAAGCAATGGATTGGGCAGATATGCTGTTCAGGATGTATCAGATGTGGGCATCTCGTCATGATTTCAAGTTTACTTGTCTTGATTATTTAGACGGTGAAGAAGCCGGACTTAAGAGTGCATCTGTTCTAATTGAAGGTGAAAATGCGTACGGTTATCTGAAGAGCGAGAAAGGTATTCACAGATTAGTCCGAGTATCTCCTTTTGACTCATCAGGTCGCAGACATACCTCCTTTGCGTCGCTTGAGGTTATGCCGGAAATAGATGATGATACTGAAGTTGAAATTCGTCCTGAAGATGTACAGATGGATGTGTATCGTGCATCCGGTGCAGGCGGACAGAAAGTTAATAAGACCTCATCTGCTGTTCGTTTAACTCATATCCCAACAGGAATTGTGGTATCTTGTCAGGTGGAACGTTCGCAAGTTCAAAATCGTGCGGTCTGTATGAAGATGCTCAAGTCAAAGCTTATTGAAATTAAAGAACGTGAGAATCTTGAAAAGATTGAAGACATAAAAGGCGAACAAAGAGAAATTGCATGGGGAAGTCAGATTCGCTCTTATGTATTTATGCCCTATACTCTTGTAAAAGACCACAGAACAAATTTTGAAAACGGTAATATTAACGCGGTAATGGATGGCGATATTGACGGATTTATCAACGCATACTTATCAATGCAATCTCGTGAGAAATTATCACAAGGATAAGAATATATGAAGAAAAAAGATAATAAAACCGAGAATAAACCTACGGAGAATAAAGCTCATATTGCCGGTGCGGGACTAATCCGAGAAGAAGTTATTACAGATACTTTGGAAACGAACTTTATGCCCTATGCAATGAGTGTTATATTGTCCCGAGCAATTCCGGAGATCGATGGTTTCAAACCATCACACCGAAAACTTCTTTATACAATGTACAAGATGAGTCTCCTTGGCGGTGCAAGAACAAAATCTGCGAACATAGTTGGTGCTACTATGCGATTAAATCCGCATGGTGATGCCTCTATATATGAAACAATGGTTCGTCTCACAAAGGGTAACGAATCGCTTTTGCATCCGTTTATTGATTCAAAAGGTAACTTTGGTAAAGCATATTCAAAAAACATGGCTTATGCCGCACCTCGTTATACGGAAGCAAAACTTGAGAAGCTTTGCGAAGAGCTTTTCAGAGATATTGATAAAGAAACAGTTGATTTCGTTGATAACTATGATAGTACTACTACAGAGCCGACTTTGTTGCCTGTAACATTTCCAAATATTTTATGTAATCCGAATTCCGGTATTGCTGTAGGAATGGCAAGTAACATTTGTTCATTTAACCTCATTGAAATCTGCAATACCACTATCGAGCTTATCAACGATCCGGATCATAATGTGGCGGATACAATACAAGCCCCCGATTTTGTCGGTGGAGCATCTGTTGTTTATGACAGAAAAGCCCTTGATGATGTATTAAACACTGGAAAAGGCTCATTAAGAGTACGAGCAAAATATAAGTATGACAAGAAAAATAACTGTATTGATATAACTGAAATTCCCCCTACAACTACGAGTGAAGCTATTATTGACAAAGTTATTGATTTAGTTAAGACGAATAAGGTTAAAGAAATTACGGATATTCGTGATGAAACTGATAAGACCGGTCTTAAAATTACGATTGACTTAAAACGAGCCACAGATCCTGATGATTTGATGCGTAAGCTCTATAAAATGACACCTCTTGAAGATAATTTCGCTTGCAACTTCAATGTTCTTATTGGTGGTATGCCCAAGGTGATGGGTGTTCAGGAGATATTGCTTGAATGGATTGCCTTTAGAACTGAATGTATAAAACGCAGAGTATCTTTTGAATTAGGCAAAGCAAAAGATAAATTGCATCTATTGTTAGGTTTGCAAAAGATATTACTTGACATAGATAAAGCAGTAAAAATAGTTAGAGAAACTGAAGAAGAGGCAGATGTTGTGCCTAATTTGATGATTGGTTTTGGCATTGATAATATCCAAGCTGAATATGTTGCTGAAATCAAGCTTCGTCACTTGAACCGTGAATATATTTTGAAACGGTTGGCTGACATAGAACAGCTTGAAAAGGATATTGCCGAAATGGAAAGTATCCTAAAGACAAAATCGAAACAAAAGAAAATTATTGTTGATGAACTAAAAAACGTTATGAAGAAATACGGCAAAGGCCGTCATACAGATATTCTTTATATAGACGAGGAAGAAGAGATAGACGAAGAAGAGCTTATTCCTGATTATCCCGTACACCTTTTCTATACGAGTGAAGGATATTTCAAAAAAATTACACCACAATCACTCCGTATGAGCGGTGAGCATAAGCTCAAAGAGGGTGATGAAATAATTATTGAGATTGAATCTACTAATGCGGTAGAATTGCTTTTCTTTACTGATAGACAGCAAGTTTATAAAGCTAAAGCATCAGACTTTGATGACACAAAAACAAGTGTTATGGGCGATTATATACCTTCAAAACTTGAGTTTGATCCTGATGAAAAGAGCATATTTATGGCAGTAACTTCTGATTATGTCGGTTATATGTTGTTCTTCGGTGAAAATGGTAAAGTTGTAAAAGTTGATTTAGATGCTTATGCGACAAAAACGAATAGAAAAAAGTTAGTTAATGCATATACCGATAAATATCCGATAGTGCAAATAGCTCAAATCAGAGAAGATACTGAATTTAGACTTACTTCAAGTAATGGTAGAGTTTTATTATTTAATACCGGTGCCATTTCGACAAAAGCCACTAAAAATTCACAGGGTGTTGCCGTTATGACACAGAAAAAGAATTATAGACTTATATCTGCAGTTGAATACAAAGAAGGCTCTTTTGCCAATCCGCGGCGTTACAGAACAAAGAATTTGCCAGCAGCCGGTGCAACTTTGTCAAGCGAGGATGCCGGAGAACAATTGTCGTTTGAGTAAATTATGTTAGTATTTTTTGGATTATATGTTTTGCTGTGTTTATACGGCATAAAAATCAATACAAAAGGTTTCAATTTTGATTATATGTCAAGGGAGAAAACCGGTTCAATCAAGGGTATATTTGTTATTCTTGTGTTGTTTAGTCATTACATAAACTATTTTTCTGAATTAAACGCTACAGATAGTATTGTAAAGTTTTTCATGGGTTTTGTCGGTCAATTAATGGTTACCATGTTTCTGTTCTATTCCGGGTATGGAATTATGGAATCAATAAAGAAAAAAGGTTTTAATTATACGAAAAATCTTCCATTACAAAGAATATTTAAAGTCCTTTTTGATTTTGATTTGGCTGTATTATTGTTTCTAATTCTTAATTTAGCATTTGGAAAAGAACCGTCAGTTAAGCAAGTCCTTCTATCTTTAGTTGCTTGGGGAAGTTTGGGTAATTCACAATGGTATATTTTCGCAATTCTTTGCACGTATATTATGTCTTTTATTGCTCATTTCATTTTCAGAAAAAATCATTATTTAGCGGCAACATTGACAACGGTACTTTGTGTCTTATATGTCCTTTTGTTGCATGAAGTTCAGGAGCCTCATTGGTATAACACGGTTATTTGTTATGCGATGGGTGTTTGGTATTCACTCCTTCGTGAAAAAATCGAAAAAGTAATTCAGAAAAATAATATTGTCTGGACTGTTTCTTTAATAGCCTCCGTTGTTCTTATGCTTATTTGTCAACATTTTAAAAACGAGAGTTTTATTGCATATGAATTACATGTGATATTTTTTGTAGTTGCTGTTTTGATATTTACAATGAAAGTATCTTTAGACAATGCTGTTCTTCGAAAAGTTGGAGAATGGGTTTTTGGTATTTATGTTTTACAACGCTTGCCAATGAATGTCTTAGGGTATTTCGGAATTCGCCAATCGCATATGTATATCAGTTTTGTTATAGTTGTTATTACGACGATACTTCTTGCGTGGGGCTTTTCCTATGTATCAGGTTTTACGGGGAAGATTGCACGTAAACTTAAATTTGTTGATAAAAAATCCTAAGGAGAGATTTATGCTATACAAAAAGAATTGTGCTGAAAAACTTGACATTGATTTGTTCAGGAATCCGACTGCGGAGTATCGTGGAACTCCTTTCTGGGCTTGGAATGCTGATTTGAAAGCGGATGAACTTTGTCGTCAAATTGATGTGTTTCGTGAAATGGGCTTGGGTGGTTTCCACATGCATGTTCGTACAGGCTTGGAGAATGAATACTTGAGCGATGAGTTTATGCAACTTGTTAAGACCTGTGTTGAAAAAGCAAAAGCAAATGAAATGCTTGCTTGGCTATACGATGAAGATCGTTGGCCTTCGGGTGCTGCAGGTGGCTTTGTTACAAAAGATGTTGAATATCGAGGCAGACGATATGTGTTTTCTCATGATTATGACAAAACAGTTGCCCGTAATGATGAACAAAAAGGCGAAAATGAGCCGGATAACGGGCTTGAATATATTACTGCTTATGATATTATTCTTGATGATAACGGCTATTTAATCAGTTACGATCAGATTAGTAAAAATGATGCTGTACAAGGCGAAAAATGGTATCTTTTTACGGAACGGCTTCACGATGAAAGCTGGCACAATACGCAAGCCTATATTGATACCTTAAATCCTGACGCAATTCGCCGCTTTATTGAGGTTACTCACGAAGCTTATAAACGAGAAGTCGGCGATGAATTTGACAGGACTATTCCGGCAATTTTTACTGACGAACCGCAGGTAGTCAGAAAACAAGTTCTTAATAATTCTTTCGATACAGACAGAGATATTATGCTTCCGGCTACTCCAACGTTTGCTGAGAGGTATGAAAAAAAATACGGTAAAAACCTTTTCGATGTTTTTCCGGAATGTGTATGGGAATTGCCTAAAGGCATACATTCTCCGTACAGATATTATTATCACGACCTTGTTTCCGAAATGTTCACAAATGCCTTTGCCGATCAGATTGGGGCTTGGTGTGAAGAAAACAATATTGCATTAACCGGACACATGATGGAAGAGCCGACATTACGTTCTCAAACGGCAGCATTATCTGAAACTATGCGTTCTTATCGCGGATTCCAGATTCCGGGTATAGATTTGCTTTGTAATAATTACGAATACACGACCGCAAAACAGTGTCAGTCTGCTGTTCGTCAATATAACAGAGAAGCTATGTTATCTGAACTTTACGGTGTAACTTCCTGGGATGCAGATTTTCGTCTTTATAAGTTTTCGGGGGACTGGCAAGCAGCTCTTGGTGTAACTGTCAGAGTACCACATCTTTCTTGGTATGCAATGCAGGGCGAAGCCAAACGCGACTATCCCGCATCAATTTCATACCAATCGCCTTGGTATAAAAAGTATTCACTGGTTGAGGATCATTTCGCTCGTCTTAACACTGCTCTTACTCGCGGTAAGCCTGTTGTAAAAGTTGCAGTGATTCATCCTATCGAAAGTTATTGGCTTCATTGGGGACCGAATGACAAGACAGAGGTTTTAAGACAAGCGATGGACAACCGATTTTTGGAAACTTGCGACTGGCTTATAAATGGAGCAATAGATTTTGATTATATTTCCGAGTCTCTTATTCCTGAATTGGTTGAAAATCCTTCATTCCCGCTTAAAGTCGGTGAAATGGAATATGATGCGGTTCTCGTGTCGGGTAGTGTAACACTTCGTCAGACAACGCTTGATATGTTAAAAGGTTTTGCAAATGCCGGTGGCAAAGTCGTATTCATGGGTAATGCACCGTCAATGGTTAACGCATTACCTTCAAACGAAGCAAAGGATTTTGCAAAAACTTGTGTCAATATTGAATACAACCAAGCTGCTTTGCTTGACGTATTTGAAGATAATCGAACAATTTCGCTAAAATCTACAAGCGGTAAGCCCACCGATAACTTTATTTATCAAATGCGTGATGACGGAGAAGTTCGATGGATATTTATCTGCCGCTCAAAAGAGCCGAGAAATAAAGATATTGAAGGTCTTTATGATGTTATTGCTACAATCAAGGGTGAATATAAAATAGAGCATTGGAATACAGAAAATGGAAAAATTCAAAGTCTTGATGTAAGTTATAAAAACGGAGATACTGTCGTTACTCTCCCGACCTATCCATATACGTCTTTCCTCTTACATTGCACAAAGGGAAAGATGGAGACAAAAAACAATAATCAATATCCCGATATGTTTGATGCAAAGCCTGTTGAATGTACCGGTTTTGTTGCACATGAAGACAATGTACTTTTGCTTGACAAGGCTGAATGGAGGCTTGACGGCGGCAATTGGCATCGTGCTGAGGAAATACTTCGTCTTGATAATATCGCTCGAAAGAAATTGGGCTATGACCTTCGCGGTGCAGGTATTGTGCAGCCGTGGGCTCAAAAGAAAATTCCTGCCGAGCATACCATTTCGCTTCGCTTCAGGTTTGAAAGTGATATTGAATACAACAATCCGACACTTGCACTTGAGGACAGAGAAAAGGCAATGATTCGTTTTAACGGCATTGAAGCAATTGAAGACATAAACGAATATTTTGTAGATAAGGCTATTCGTAAAGTTCAGTTGTCTGCTATTAAACGTGGTGAAAACGTGCTTGAAATCACATGGCCGTTCGGTGCAAATACCAATGCTGAAAATGTATTTATTTTAGGTAACTTCGGCGTTCAAGTTGCAGGAACTTCGGCAAAAATCATCGCAAAGCCCGAAAAGATATATTTCGGTGATTTAGTTAATCAAGGTTATCCCTTCTATGGCGGTGCTTTTACGTATAAGTTCAAAGCAAAGGCTGCTAAAGGTAAATTAGCAATTAAATCAAGTCATTATCGCGGTGCGGTTCAAAGTGTCAGGATTGACGGTGAAGAAGTCGGAAATATTATATATCCGCCATATATCCTGATGGTTGATAATCTTGATGAAACCATGCACGATGTGGAGATTACTCTTTGGCCTCACCGTTACAACACATTCGGTCCGCTTCATCTGGTTGATGTTTTGGAGCGTTGGCACGGTCCGGGTGCTTGGAGGTCATCAGGCGACAATTGGTCGTATGAATATGTCCTTCGTCCCGTGGGAATTATGTCTGCCCCTAGAGTTAAATAAGAAGTGTATTAGATAAATTTCAAACAGAAATATTTATTTCTTTGACATTAACAAATTGATGTTTGCTGACTTATACCGCTTGAATTGTAAAAAATTAGCTCTCCAATCACGGAGAGCTGTATTTTACAAAACAAAGTTCAGAATTACAGAGTATTGAACAATACTTCCGATTAGCACAAGAAAATGGAATACTACATGTAAAACGGGCTTCTTCGCTCCAAGTCCGCAAAATATTGCACCGATGACATAAAAAATACAACCATAAACCAATCCCATAAAACCTTGTTTATCGATTTTATCTATAATCGGAATAACGCTGAAAAGCATAATTGTTCCACTGATTATATAGACCGCCATTGTAATCTTTTTCAGTTTTTCAAAGAAAAAAAGTTTTGATATAATTCCGAATATGGCACAAGCCCAACCAAGTGTCATAACTAAAACAGCGTGCGACATACTGACATTGTAAAGGGTAATCATTGCACAAGGTGTAGCCGTTCCCGCAATAAGTAGTGGAATGGTAGAGTGGTCAAGTTGCCTTGCAACGCGTTTCTTGTCTCCGATTGGCAATGCGTGATATATAGATGAAATTAAATAAACGGCACAAAATGAAATCATATAGATATTAACTGATATTACTTCTCTTGTGTTTTGTGCTTTGTTTATAATCGGAAATATTCCTATAACGGCAAAAACAACACCTGACAGATGACTTATTGTGTTCCATCTGTCAATTTTTTTCGGATATTCAATTATTTTTACATCGCTGATAGGTTTCATTTATATAAAATTCCTTTGTTAATGATGTATAATTCTAACAAAGAAATATATTTTTGTCAAGTGTATTTGTGCATTAATTGTTGACTTTCAAGCTACGATGTGATATAATACACAAAGTGGGGTGATGTTTGTGTACAAGAGTTTTTTTAAGCCTATATTTGATATTTTTATATCATTTTTTGCGTTGATAATTCTTGCTCTGCCGATGTTAATATTAGCGATTATTGTGAAACTTGATTCGAAAGGTCCTGTCCTTTTCTGGCAAAATAGAGTAACAAAAGGAAAGGTTCTTTTTAAGATGCCCAAGTTTAGAACTATGCGTACTGACGCACCGAAAAATCAGCCCACACATCTGTTAGATAATCCTGAAATGTGGATTACAAGAAGCGGTAAGATTTACAGAAAATTATCACTTGATGAACTTCCTCAGTTGTTTTCTATTCTTACTCGAAAGATGAGTGTTATCGGTCCGCGACCAGCATTGTTTAACCAAGAAGATTTAATTGCAGAACGTGATAAGTACGGAGCGAACGATGTTTTGCCTGGATTGACCGGTTGGGCTCAGGTTAACGGTCGAGATGAACTTGAAATTTCTGTGAAAGCAAAATTTGACGGAGAATATGTTGACGCCTTGAATAAGGGTGGATTTACGGCTTTGAAAATGGATATATCTTGTTTGCTTAAAACAGTTGCTAACGTATTTAAGTCTGAAGGTGTTGTAGAGGGAGGCACGCATGGCAAATAAAGGTACAATTCTGGTTCTCTCTTGTCATACCGATTCTTTGTTTTGGTTTAGAATTGATATGATGAAACATTTTATTTCAAAAGGATATAATGTCGTTGCCGTCGGTGATGAGGATGAAAAATCATGGGTATCTCGCTTTGCTAACTTTGGAATAAAATATCGCCAATTGCAGGTTGAGCGTACCGGAACAAATCCAATTAAAGACATAAAACTAATCGGAGAAATAAAGAAAATAATTCTTGAAGAAAATCTGAGTAAGATTTTTTGTTATCAGGCGAAAACCGTTATTTACGGTACAATCGCTGCTCATTCGGCGGGTATTGATGAGGTTTATCCGCTTGTCGCTGGTTTAGGTTCGGCATTCAGAGGTGACGGTGTTAAAACTTCAGTTTTGAGATTCATACTGACAGCTGAATATAAAATTGCATTAAAACATGCCAAGGCGGTTATGTTCCAGAATCCTGATGATATGGGAGTTTTTGTAAAAAGCAAGATAGTCAAACCTTCAAAATGCGAGATAATTAACGGTTCCGGTGTTGATATTTCAAGATTTATTCCCACTCCTTTACCGGATGATTTTGCATTTTTAATGATTTCCCGACTTATCGGAGACAAAGGTGTTCGTGAATATCTAAATGCTGCAAGAATTATTAAACAGAAGTATCCAAGTGTCAGATGTATGCTGGTTGGCCCATTTGATACAAACCCATCCGCTATTTCAGAGGAAGAACTTGATGCTTATATCAACGACGGCTCAGTTGAATATTTCGGAAAGCAAAACGATGTTGTTCCCTATATTAATCAATGTTCTGTTTTTGTTCTGCCGTCCTATCACGAAGGAACACCTAAAACGGTTCTTGAAGCGATGGCATCAGGCAGAGCTGTTATTACGACAGATGCTCCCGGATGCAGAGAAACGGTTACAAATGATGAAAATGGTATTTTAGTTCCCGTTAAAGATGTTGATGCTCTTGTTTTTGCAATGGAAGCAATGATTAAGTCGCCGGAGAAATGCAAAGAAATGGGAATTAAAGGTCGCAAACTGACAGAAGAAAAATATGATGTAAATCTGATTAACAGAGAGATTTGTCGCATAATGAATATTGAGTAGTTTATTGTTTTTCAGAGAATAAAAAGGTGATAAAATGAGTTCTGCAAAAAAATTAAAAACTGCAAAAACTGTTCAAACAATAATTCTATTTATTTTCGATGTTGCTTTAACTTTTTTAGCAAGCATTTTTACGTTAATAGTTCGATTTGAATTTGATTTTGAAATACTCCTAAAGTCGGGTGGTGATGGCAGAACTTTCCTTAATAGTGTTCTGTATTTCCTTCCCATACAGGCGTTTATAGTTTTGTTTGTATTTGCTTGGCTCAGGCTATATTCAATCTTATGGGAATATGCGGGATATAAGGAACTTGCAAGACTGGCATTTGCCACTGCCATTGTCAGTGCTTTAACATATATTGATATGACATTGTTGGAGCTGGAAATTCCTCGCTCTTTCCCGATATTGATGCCGATTTTTGCTTCATTATTTATAGGCGGAGGAAGATTGATTATACGCCTATTCAGACTACGAGGTTCGAGCAGTAATAGAAAAAAACTTAGGACAATGATCATAGGTGCAGGTCAAACCGGTGCTATGGTTGTCCGTGAATTTCTGAGCAATCACCATGCAGTAAACAACCCTGTCTGTCTTATCGATGATGATGTAAAGAAACATGGAACATATTTAAGTGGTATTCCAGTAGTTGGTGACAGGACAAAAATTATTGAATCGGCAAAAAAGTATAAGATAGATGAAATAATATTTGCAATTCCTGTAATTAACGCAAAAGACAAACATGCAATATTAGATATTTGTCAAAAAACGGATTGTTCGCTTAAAATTATTCCTTCACTTTATCAACTTGCAAGTGGGGAAGTAACTATTCAAACCATTCGAAAAGTTGAAGTGGAAGACCTTTTAGGCAGAGATTCCGTTAAAGTATCTATGGAAGAAATTTCCGGATATGTAAGCAAAAAGAGGGTTTTAGTTACCGGCGGCGGAGGCTCAATAGGCAGTGAACTTTGCCGACAGATTGCTGTCAATAAACCCGAACAACTTATAATTTTTGATATCTATGAAAATAATGCTTATGACATTGAGCAAGAATTAAAAAGATATTATCCCGAACTTAACCTTAAGGTCTTAATAGGTTCTGTTCGTGATGAAATAAGAGTAAAAGAAGTTTTTGATACATATAAACCGGAAATAGTTTATCATGCGGCTGCACACAAACATGTTCCTTTAATGGAAACTTCTCCTGAAGAAGCGATTAAAAATAATGTATTCGGCACATTGAATGTTGCTAAAAACGCTTCTTCTCATAATGTTGAAACCTTTGTTTTAATTTCAACAGATAAAGCAGTTAATCCGACAAATATTATGGGAGCATCAAAGCGAATTTGTGAGATGATAATTCAGACTCTATCAAAGTCATCTGAAACACGTTTTGTTGCTGTGCGATTTGGTAATGTTTTAGGTTCAAACGGTAGCGTTATACCGTTATTTAGGAAACAAATAGAAAAGGGTGGTCCCGTTACAGTAACACACCCAGAGATTACCAGATTTTTTATGACTATTCCTGAGGCAGTATCGTTGGTTCTTCAAGCCGGTGCTTATGCACGAGGCGGAGAAATATTTGTTCTTGATATGGGTGATCCCGTAAAGATTGATACTTTGGCAAGAAATATGATAAAACTTTCAGGTTTTGAGCCTGATGTCGATATCAAAATTGAGTACACGGGGCTTCGTCCCGGAGAAAAACTGTATGAAGAAATATTGATGGCTGAAGAAGGTCTTGATAAAACGCCGAATAATTTAATTTTTATCGGTCATCCGAATGAATTTGATACAGATTCTTTCCTGACAAGATTGGAAGAATTGGGTAACCTTGAATACAAGACTAACGATGAAATTAAGAATATCGTTGCAAGTATAGTTTCAACGTACCACATACAAGATTAGTTTTTATACGCTCGATTGTTCGGGCGTATTTTCAAAAACAAGGTGAATTTATGAAATACGATTTTGATTATGTCCCCGATCGACGAAATTCAGGCTCATATAAATGGGATCTTGCTGATAAGTCACATTTTGATGCAGGTGCATATCCGTTTTCAGTTGCAGATATGGAATTTAAGACGTCGATTGAGATAAGAACTGTTGTTGCGGATTTTGCCGAAAAGGGATTTTTTTGCTATACCGGAATTGATGATGAATATAAAAAAGCCGTTTGTTCTTTTATGAAAAGACATCATAATTGGAATATCCGACCTGAAAGTATAGTCCCTGCAGGCGGAGTGGTTTTTGCTATAAATACGGCAATTCGTGCATTTACGAATGTTGGCGATGGTGTAATCATTCAAAGACCGGTTTACTATCCTTTTTTACCGATTCAATAGTTAATAACGGAAGAGCGGTAAAAAACAATGCTCTGTTATGCGATGATAAGGGCAATTATTCAATGAATTTTGAAGAACTTGAATTTCTTGCCTCCGAACCAGATACAAAATTGATGCTTCTTTGCAGTCCGCATAATCCGGTTGGCAGAGTTTGGACTGTTGATGAGTTAAAAAAAGTTGCCGATATTTGCAAGCGAAATTATGTTATACTTGTATCCGATGAAATTCATATGGATTTATGCAAGAATAAGCACACAGTTATTAACACTATTGATAAAAATATTGCGGGAAATACGGTTATTTGTACTGCCGTAAGCAAATCTTTCAATGTCGCAGGATTGAGCACTTCAAACATTATAATCGAAAATGATGTGCTAAGAAAGAAATTTTCAGAGCAAACATCAATTGATGGGTACTCATGTATTAATTGTGTGTCGCGACCGGTTACAATAACTGCATATACGGAATGTGACGGATGGCTTGAAGCAGTAAATAACAAGATAAATGAAAGTTTTGATTTGCTTGAAGAATTTATATCTTTAAAACATCCTGAAATAATATTGAGCAAGCGAGAGGGAACTTATCTTGCTTGGCTTAATTTTAAGTTTATGAATATTTCGGATGAAGAATTAAATAATTTTCTTATATATAAAGCAGGAATTATTCCTGATCCGGGTTTTTGGTTTGGACCGGAAGGAAGTGGATATACAAGATTAAATCTTGCAGTGCCGACTAAAGTGCTGGGTGATGCGTTAAATAAACTTGACAGTGTAATATAAAAACTCCCAAGCGGGAGTTTTTTGATTTACCATTCGATTGATTTAAGATAATCGATGCTCTTTTTTGCACATTCCATAGGCGTATTGTTTCCGTCGGGACGGTCTTGTTCAACAACAACCCACTTTGCACCGGCTTTTACACTTGCGGCTAAAATGGCGGGCATATCCTGAACTCCGTGACCGACAGGTCTGAATGCGAATGCTTCATCGGTTTTTTCGCCATCGGATTCAATACCGATTAGCTCATAGAGTTTTTTCGGTTTTTCGCGACCTTGCATGACAAAGTCTTTTAGATGAACAACGGGAGCCCGACCTGAATATTTTTCGATATACTTTGCGGGGTCTTCGCCGCCTACATTTACCCAACATACGTCAAGTTCGGTTTGTAAATATTTGGCAGGAACGGTGTTGTAAAGAATATCAAGTCCGTATTCACCGTCTACTTTTACAAATTCGAAATCATGATTGTGATAGAGCAGTTGAATGCCTTGCTTTTTGAAGAATTTGCCCAAATGCTCAATCTCGGCAATAGTAGGAGCAAATCCGTCCGTGCCGGGACGTAATTCTTCGGGAAGATAGGGAACAGCTAAATATTCAACGCCAATAGTCTTATAGTCATCTGCGACCTTTTGAGCATCTTTCTGCATATCGGCAAGAGAAACATGGGAAGATATACCGATAAGACCGATTTTATCAAGATAAGCCTTAACATCTTCGGCTTTTTCATCGAATAATGTAAAGAACTCCACTCCGTCATAGCCCATGGCTTTAACTTTATCGAGAGTACCGTAAAAATCGGCTTGAAGTTCGTCACGAACAGAATAAAGTTGAAGAGCAATAGGTAGTGCCATAATAATCTCCTTAAAATTTATATCATCAAATTACGGATAACACCTTCGCAATCCTTTTCGTCCATAATTTTCGGTACCGGATAAAGCGGATTGGCTTCTTTAAGTGCACGCTCAACAATAGTGGGAATATCTTTTTCCTGAATGAAATCAAAGCCCTTGGGAATACCCATATACTCGTTCATTGCACGAATTTCGGCAATAAAGGCTTTTGCTTTTCCTTCGATTGTGCCGTCAGCCTTGATCCCGACAACGTCAGCCAAATCAGCAAGGCGTTTGTATGCAGTTTCACCGAAATAATCAAGGACATAGGGAAGAATAACAGCGTTTGCGAGACCGTGAGGAGTGCCGTAAGTACCGCCTAAATTGTGAGCAATAGCATGAACATAACCGACATAAGCACGAGTAAATGCAATGCCTGCATAGTGAGAAGCAAGAAGCATTTTTTCACGAGCTTCAATATCTTTTCCGTCGTCATATGCTCTCTTTAAGTATTTGAATATAAGAGCGGTTGCCTCTTTAGCTTTTTCTTCTGTGTTTTTTGTGTTGGACTGACCGATATATGCTTCAACAGCGTGAGTAAGAGCATCCATGCCGGTTGTGCTTGTAATGTGTTTCGGAAGACCGATGGTAAGTTCAGGGTCTAAAATTGCATAATCAGGAAGAAGACAAATGTCATTTATTGCGTTTTTTTCATGAGTTTTCGGGTTAGATACAACAGCTGCGATAGTTGTTTCAGAGCCTGTGCCTGCAGTCGTTGGAACCGCAAAGAAAGGAGGTATTTTCCTCAAAACCTTGAGCTGACCACGAAGTTCGGGAATGGTTTTGTTTGGTCTTACAATACGAGCCGCGGTTACTTTTGCACAGTCCATCGGTGAACCGCCGCCAAAAGCAATAAAACCTTCACACTTATTGTCAAGATACATTTTGCGAGCGTCTTCGATATTATCAATTGTGGGGTTGGGTTGTACACCGTCAAATACGGTATATTTAACATCAACTGCTTCTAAGCCTTCATAAAGGGAATTGAGTAGACCTAATTTTACAAGACCTGTGTCTGTAACAATAAGAACGTTATTAACACCGTTGTTTTTAACGATTGCAGGGAGTTTTTTGATAGAGCCAGCACCAGAAACGATGGTCGGGAATTTCCATGGAAGAAGCATTGTGCCGATCTTCATTACTTTTTGATACGCACGACAGAATAATTTGTTTGCCATAATTACACCTCATTATATTTATTTCATTAATTATAACACTTTTTACATAATTTGTAAATATCTTTTTTTATTTTTTGAAATACTTGACAGTTTGACAAAAAAATTGTATAATAACATATTATAATTAGTAAATGGGGAGATATTGATGGAAGATGCAATAAGAGAACTCATTGTTGAGAATCTCAGTCATGGAGAATACTTTATTCGCATCGTTGTTGCCGGTCTTTGCGGTGCGGTTATTGGTTTTGAGCGTTCAAAAAAATTAAAGGAAGCAGGAATTCGTACTCATATTATTCTTGCACTTGGTGCAGCATTGATAATGGTGATTTCCAAATATGGATTTTATGATTTTATTGATAATTCAGACCATGCTCGAGTTGCTTCAAATATTGTAAATGGTGTATCTTTTCTTTGTGCAGGTGTAATTTTCGTGCGTAGCGGGTCGGTTAAAGGTCTGACAACTGCAGCTGGTATATGGGCAACCGCTGCGATAGGAATGGCAGTTGGTTCAGGTATGTATTTAATTGGGATAACAAGCACTATCTTAATTCTGTTTGTACATCTTCTGCTACATAAAAATCCGGTTGCTCATGATGCTCTTGATACAAATGAAATTATTATTACAGTTGCAAATGATGATCGGACATTTGAAAAGTTCACGACCTTTTTGGAAGAAAATGATGTTAAAATTCTTTCAATTGACCTTAAGAAACGTGCAGAAGAGACAACAAAGATTAAAATGACTGTTCATGCACCTGAAAAGATGAATTTTGAATTATTCTTGCCGCTCATCAATGACGAACCGGGCATAATCGAATTTACTATTTTAGGTTAGGTGATAGTTATGGGAATTATTAAGATGTTTTTTTCGTTGTTGCTTTCCGCAATATTTTTGCTTACCGGTACTCCAAACCGTACATTAAGAAAAAAGGCAGAGAATTTCAGATTAACATCTTATGTTATTGCTCGCAATTTCAGTTCTGAATCAGGTTTTGATTCATCTCATTTTGATAAACTTACAGATGTTATTTTGATTGATATTTCTGATTTTAATGAAGCCGGAGAGGTTATTTTATCAGATAATTTCGATAATGTTGTTGAAAGTCTTAAAGAGGCTATGTCGGAAAGTCAGGCAAATTTATACTTAAATCTCATAGGTCCCGGTTCTCAGACAGATTCAGATGTTTGGGAAGACCAGATGAACAGTATGGCAGAGAGACATAATATTGCTTTTGCAAGTGGTGTTTTGGAAGAAAATATCAAAGTCGTTCTTGAGCAATATGAATTTGATGGTGTATTTTTTGACTATGAGTACCCCTTAGGCGAAGATAATTGGAAAAAGTTTGATGATTTTTTATATTCACTTGATAAGACCTTAGGTGATGAATATAAAATCGGCGCCGCAATTTCTCCGTGGATTTGTGCTTCAACAAGAAAAGGTGTAAAAGCACTTGATATGGTAGAGGTTATGGCATATGATATGTGGGATGAAGACGGTACGCACGCATCATTTGAAGGTGCAAAAAGTGCAATTAAACAAATGTTCAAATATGGTTTCTCACCCGAACAGCTTGATTTAGGTTTGCCTTTTTACGCGAGACCTACAACTCAAGAGGCTTATTGGTACGACTATGCGAGTTACTACGATAAAATTGATGAGAATGGTTTATATTTTGACGAGAACACCGGTCTTACTTTCTCATTCAATGACTACGAAACTATTTATAATAAGACCGAATGGGCGATTAAAGCCGGTTTAGGCGGAGTTATGGTGTGGCACTATTCCTGTGATTTGCCTGCCACAAACGGTTATTCATTATTTAATGCAATGTATGCGGCAAAAACCGATATGATAACAAGATATTCAAGTCGTGTGATGCCGATAGGAAGATAGGTGAATTTTATGAAATTTAATGAACTTTCAAAAATCAGACAATCTTGCAGAAACTACGATCCCGACAGGGAAGTTGAGCAAGAAAAAATAGATGCAATTCTTAATACTGCTTGTATTGCCCCATCCGCTTGTAACGGGCAGCCTTATCATATCACTGTATGCCAAGGAGAAACAGCAAAAAAAGTTGCTGCCGCTTGCCAGAGTTTCGGTATGAACAAGTTTTTAGACAATGCCAAAATTCTTATAGTTATCAGTGAAGGCAAAATGGTTACCATCTCAAAGATCGGTTCTAAGGCAAGCCAGATTGACTATCGATCCATTGATATCGGTATTTTGTCAGCGTATATCACGTTCGAAGCTGCTGACCAAGGACTTGGCTCATGTATAATCGGATGGCTTAATGACAAAAAAATTCGCGAAGTCATTGATTTGGATAAGCCGGTCAGGCTTGTAATAGCATTAGGCTATGCAAACCCGAATGATGTTTTAAGAAACAAAAAGAGAAAAGATTTGAATGATTTAGTAAGATTCAGAGGTTAATATGACACAGAAACTTCCCAAAAGTAAAATATATCGTTATTGTCTTGCAGATGTTGCAAAAGGTTTGTTTAACGGCATGATTGGAAATTATTTGCTTTATTTTTTTCAGCCGACGGTAAAAAGCGGTCTTCCGCAATTATTACCCGACAATAAGTTGTTTGGTTATATAACTATAATGGCACTTTTAACCGGTATCGGTAAAGTTGTTGATGCAGTTTCCGATCCCATTGTTGCATCAATGAGTGATAAGTGCACGCATAAAGACGGACGAAGAATGCCCTTCCTTAAGTATTCAGCCGTTCCGTATTGTCTAACAGTTTTACTGATATTTTATGCTCCTTTTTCCGAAGGCAGTGTAGCAAATGCAGTTTGGGTAGGTTTTTTCCTCATTGCATATTACTTAGCATATACATTTTTCTTTATTCCGCGAAACGCTCTTGTTCCGGAAATAATACCTGATACAAAAGACAGAGTTGGTTATTACAGCATAAGCACAGCATTTTTTATGGGTTCAAGTTCATTTATGTATGCTGCAACCTTATTTGTTGATTTAATAAAAAAGACAGGTGTTTCTGCTCTTTGGTCTTGGAGAATAGTATTTACCGTATTTGCCGTTATCGGTCTGGTTTGTGTAATCTTGAGTTCAACTGCATTCAAAGAGAAAGACTATGTAAAAGAAAATACAAAACCCTCTCAATCAATTATTCGTTCATTCGGAACGGTACTGAGAAACAAAGATTTCGTTATTTTCTCATTAAGCGATTTATTTTCTTATGTATCAATGGCATTCTTTCAGACGGCAATGCTTTATTACATTACCATGCTGTTAAATATTCCTGAACAACAAGCTTTCTTAGTAATGTTTTCTGCAATAGTATTAGCCCTTTGTCTGTTCCCGCTTATTGTAAAATTCAGTCGGAAGTACAACAAACGAATTCTTCTTGTTGCCGCAAGTATTGTTTTTACCGTTGTATTTGCATTTATTTATGTCGGCGATAAAATTGCCGCATTGGCTCCCGGAAAGGAACTTTTGGTAGGTATCCTTTTGGGACTTGTTGTTTCGTTCCCATTCGCGGCAATAAATATATTGCCGCAAGCCTGTGCTTCAGATATTATACAAAAAGACAGCATCGAAAACGGTATAAACCGCGAAGGTATTTTCAGTGCCGTAAAAACGTTTATCGAAAAGATTGCTTATGCTATTGCAATGATGGTTGTATCAAGCGTTCTTGCAATCGGTGCTCCGGAGGGTCATTCTGTCGGTCTTCAGGGGGTTAAACTGACCGGTGTTTATGCGGGACTATTCAGCCTTCTGTCGCTTATATTCTTTATAATATACAAAGACAAGAAAGTAACTCAATATATTGAAGAGCACAATAAGGACAAGAAATAATGAAAAAGAGAGAATTAAAAACTCAAGCCGACAGAATTAAAGCGACAAAAGAAGATAACGATAAGTATATTCGCATTTTGTCGGATATGGTTAATTGCAAAACTGTTTTTACCCGTGACGGTACAAACAATTCGGAATATGAAAAGTTCTATTCGGTATTTCAAAAATCTTTCCCGAATTTAACCGAAAAAGCCGAACGGCTTACTTTTGGCGACGGATGTTTTTGTTATGTGGTAAAAGGAAAAGAAGCGGTAAAGAATGTCATGCTTATGTCTCATCACGATGTTGTAGATGGTGATGATGAATGGAAAACAGATCCTTTTGTTGCTGAAATCGTAGGAGATTCTTTGTTTGGTCGAGGGACGATAGATACAAAAACTCCTTTGTTTGCTGAACTTCAAGCCGCTGAAGAATTGCTCGCGGAAAACTATGATTTTAACGGGATAAATCTATATATTGCATCCTCGCATAATGAAGAAGTTTGCGGAGACGGTGCAGTCTTAATGGTTGATTATTTCAAAAAGAACAATGTCTTTTTTGATGTTATTCTCGACGAAGGCGGAGCTATTACCGAAGGTATGATCCCGACAGTTTCTGCAAAAAGTGCCGTAGTTGCAGTTCATGAAAAAAGTCGCCATTTATATAAGTGTACCACAAAGCAAGAAACAAAAGGACATGGCGGACTTAATCCGACTACGGACAATGCAATAGTCAGATTAGCTAAGTTCATTTCTGCAGTCGATAAGGCTAAAATATACAAAGGGAAATTCTATCCCGAAGTTAAGGCTACATTTTCAAATCATGTTCCGTTTATGAAATTCCCTATGAATATTCTTTTTGGGAATATAGGTTTATTTTCTCCCTTGCTTAAAAAAGCAATGCTTTCAATCCCTACCACCAACGCAATGCTGTCAACAAGTATTTCATTCACAACGATATTTGCAGGTTCAAAAGAAGATCCCCAGATGAAAGCAAAAGAAGCATATACCACAATGTTTTTAAGATGTATTCGTGAAGATGATTTGTATATAGGTCTTGATAAAATCAAAGAAATTGGTAAGAAGTTCGGTGTTGAAATAGAAGAAATTGAAAGGGATTACTGTAAACCGACTGATTTTACAAAAAGACCTTATAAGATTCTTGAAGAATGTCTGAATGAGAATTTCCCGGATGTTATTGTCGCACCGTTTTTACTTACCGCAGGAACAGATGCTCGAAGATTTACGGATATTGCCGACAGTATTCTTCGTTTTGCTCCGATTGATTTGGACAGCAAACAATTTGCGTCAATTCATGCTGCAAATGAGCATATTAAGATTGAAAATGTCGGCGAATGTGTTGAGTTCTACAAGAAGTTTATCAAAAAAATATAATTAAAGGAGAACAATATGAGTATTGTAAAGAACGAACCTAAATATAAAAACGCACTTTTGCAAGCTGTTCGTGCACAACTTGAACACAGAGCATTCTGGCTCTATCTTCTTTGTGATGAGGCAAAGAAAAAAGGTCTTGAACCGATGGATTTTGCTTGTGATGCCGTCACTCGTTGTGGTTTATCACAGGGAGCGAATTTAGTGCAAAAAGGCAACACCGATTCCCTTGTCGGACTTCGCAAAACACTTTTCACAAAACCTGCACAGCTTGTTTTTGAAATGAAAATTATCGAAAGTACAGATGACAAACTATATATTGACTTTCATTATTGTCCGCTTGTCAAGGCTTGGCAAAATGCGGGTTGTACCGATGAAGAAATTGCAATGCTTTGTGATATTGCAATGTGCGGCGACCATGCAATTGGAAAAACTTATAACGCTACGCTTGACTTGCCGACATCCATCGCAAAGGGCGATGCCACATGTCAACTTCGCTATAACAAAATAAAGTAAAAATTATCAGCACCGGAAATAAAACGGTGCTGATTTTATTTTGCATAAGGCTGCTTATATTTTCATTGCAACTTCATATGCACGCCAAATGACGGTTCGAAGATTTCCGACGGAAAGGCAGTCTCCGACCAAATGAACGTTTCGTGACTTTTCGCCCAAGGGATTGGGTATATAGCCAACTGAAGAAATAACATCATCACAGGCAATTTCTTCTTTGCTCCCGTCCTTCTTGGAAATCATGATTGAATCGTCTTTTACTTCGCAAAGAGCAGACTCAAGATATACGGGAACATTGTGAAGAGCAAAGTATTCACGCAGATAGGATGAGTTTGCAAGGCAAACACCGGTCTGGGCTATTAAATCGTCCTTCATTTCTACAATGATGGGATTTTTGCCTTGAAGATGGAGTTCATATGCGATTTCACAGCCGGTTAAACCGCCACCTATAACAGCAACTGTGTTTCCGACTTCGGCACCGTTTAAAAAGTCACATGCTTCAATCATCTTTTCATGACCTCGAATTTTTGTTAATAAACGAGGTTTTGAGCCGGTAGCGACAATAACGGGATTTCCTGCAAAGAGAGCAACATTCTTTACTTTGTCGTTGAGACGAACATCTATGTCAAGAATTTCCATCTGTCTTCTGTACCACTCGAGCAAATCACGAAGTTTGCCCTTATAACTTTCAGCAGATGCGGGGATGAATGTGCCGCCCAAAACATCGCTCTTTTCGTGTATAATTGGTTTATGACCGCGAAGTTTAAGCACTCTTGCGGCTTCCATGCCACCGATGCCGCCACCAATAATATGAACAGTTTTAGGGTTTTTGGTTGGCTTTATATAATGTTTATTCCATTGCATTGTTTCAGCATTAACTGCACAACGAGCAAGATGTAATGAGTCACTAAGCTCCTGATCGTTGGGAACACCTTTATAGTGAGCCATATTAAAGCATCCGTTATGGCAAAGTATACAGGGACGAATATCCTCCTCTTTGCCGTTAATCATCTTTGTAACCCATTCTTGGTCGGCAAGGAAAGGACGGGCAAAGCCTGCACCGTCAATTTTGCCTGCTGCAATTGAATCGGCAGCAACACGGGGATCTAAGCGACCGGCACATACAACGGGAATATCACAATATTTCTTAATATGTTCAACATATTCAAGGTTGCAGTTTTCGGGCATATATACGGGAGGATGAGCCCAATACCAAGCATCATAGGTGCCGTTGTCACAGTTGAGCATATCATAGCCTGCATCCTGAAGAAGTTTTACCGCAACTTCGGATTCAGCCATATCTCGACCAACTTCAACAAAATCTTCTCCGGGTAATGCACCTTTACGCATACCCTTTGTTTTTGAAACTATGGAATACCGAAGAGAAACAGGGAAGTCGTCGCCACATTCTTTTTTAATTGCCTTAACGATTTCGCAAGCAAAACGGTAACGATTTACAAGAGAACCGCCGTATTCGTCTGTACGCTTATTGACATATTTTAGTGTAAACTGGTCAAGAAGATATCCTTCATGGACTGCATGAATTTCAACTCCGTCAACGCCGGCATCTTTAAGTAATTTTGAAGATTTTGCAAAAGAATCAATGATTTCCTGAATTTCAGCTTTGGTCATTTCTCGGGAGGGAACTTTATCAGACCAACGATTGGGAGAGGGGGAAGCGGATGCGGTAATACGATCCAAATCCATAATTGGTTTAGAAATTTTATTGACTATAGGAGTGTTATAAAGCATTTCCATCATGCTTGAGATTGTGAAAGAACGTCCAAAACCGGCAGTGAGCTGAACAAAGAGTTTAGCTCCTGTTTTGTGAAATTCGGGCATCCATTTCTTTAAATCTTCATACATCTTTTTGTTCTTGTGTAACCACTGACCTAACATCGGATTGTAAATCGGTTGACAACCGGGTAGCACTAAACCGACATTGTTCTTCGCAACTTCTAAAATAAATTTTGCACCGGCTTTGTCAAAATGGTTTACTTCCATCCAACCTAAAAGGTTGGTGCCTCCCATGGATGTGAGAACAATGCGGTTCTTGATTTCACAATTGCCTATTTTCCAAGGGGTAAAAAGGGGATTTAATCTCTGATCCATAATTCTCTCCTTTGAATATATTAGTTGTCGCCTTCGTCTGGAATATTATCTGGTTCAATATTGATTGAAGGGGTAGTAGTCGGTGCTTGCGTTGCGGGAGGATTTGTTACAGGTGTTTCTGTCGGTTTGGTGGCATTGCTTGTTGTGTTAGCGGTAGGTTTTTCAGTAGGAGTTTCGTTTTTTGTGGGATCATTTTCACCGACTTCTGTTTCTTCTTCGCTAATAGTTTCTGTTTCACTGGTGGGTTCGAAATACTCTTTTTTTACACCAGCAGAAATGCCATCGTGGACATAACAACCTGAGCAGTATTGAGGTAAGCTGTCAGATTTAAACCAACCTTTCGCCGTTGAGGCACATCCGCTACCGGCAAGAAGACCGGATACTGTGCAATAATACCTTGTTTCAGCTTCACCTGACTTGTAAAATTCTTTAGTTGGATCAAGACCTTCGTGAACACGATCCATAACCGTTTTAAACATGCGACCGGATGGAGAATTGCCTCCGCCGATATTTTTCAATTCACGAGGATTTGCGGCATAACCGTACCATACTGCAGCACAGTAATATGCAGTACCACCTGCAAACCAGCTGTCTTTGTTGTCTGTTGTGGTTCCAGTTTTTGCAAAAGTATCAAAACCGTCGACATAGCATTTTCTTGCAGTGCCGTTTGAGCTGTATACAGTAGTTTTAAGAAGTTCCTGCATTACATCTGCTGTGCCGGGCTCAATTGCTTGCTCGCCTTCCATATCACGCTGAATCCAAATTTTGCCTCCGTCACTGCTGGTTACAACACTGTACGCAGCAGGTTCGTAATAAACACCGCCATTGCCGAATGTTGAGAATGCAGCAGCCATTTCAAGACAAGTAACTCCGTAACTCATACCTCCGCAAGCAAGCGGTGCATATGCTATATCTGCCTCTGACAAGTGAGTAAGGTGAAATTTTTCTGTCAAATATTCATAGCAATAATCCATTCCAAGATAGCGAACTAATTGTGCAGGTACGGTGTTATATGAAGGAACTATTGCCGTTTTTACTGAAATAAATCCTCCGGATCCTGCATTGCCTCCGTAGTTGTAAGGCCAAAGTTTGCCATCGACCATAAAACCGTAGTCTTGAACCATTGATGACCAAGTAATAAAATCACCATCAATTCCGGGGGCATAAACACTTAAGGGTTTGATTGCAGAACCGGGTTGACGAGGGGAGTCGGATGCAATATTTAATGAGCGATTTGCAGTTTTTTCTCCTGCCATACCTACAATTCCGACAAGTTGACCGTCATAATCAACCATTGCCATTGCTGATTGGAGGTCTTCATCTTTTCCCATCTGATAACGGTTTTCGTAAACGTCTTCCATAATTTCCTGGATTCTCATATCAACACAAGTATAAACACGAAGACCGCCGTAATATACTTTTCTATATGCTTGTGATGCACTCATATCATACTCTCTTTGGAAGTGATCCATGAGTTGATCTATAACATAGTCGACATAGAAACTGTTGATTTCAGAATTATTTGTTGTTGCGGTTGTGTTTGAAATTGCACTAAAGTTCCCGACAAATTCAAGTTTATAATCGAGTGCTTCTCTATATTCTGTTTCGGAAATAAGTCCTTGCTCTCGCATAAAATAAAGGCAGTCAATTCTTCTTTCCTCATTATTTTCGGGGTTAATAATCGGATTGTATGCTCTCGGAGCTTTTGTGATAGCTGCGATACAAGCACATTCTGCCAAGTTTAGGTCGGCAACATCTTTGCCGAAATAGTAGTTAGCGGCAGTTTGTACACCGTAGCAGCCTGCATCAAGATATAGAGTATTCAAGTATGTTTCAAGAATTTTCTTTTTAGAGAAATTCTTTTCCATATTCATAGCATAAATAATTTCGTTAAATTTTCGAGAGAAAGTTCTTCCGCTTTCGCCGGTTAAGTTTTTAATAAGCTGTTGGTCGATGGTTGAGCCGCCACGCTTAAAACCGCCCCTGACTACAATGCCGATGGTGCTAACCCAGTCAACGCCTTCGTGCTCCCAAAACCGTTTATCTTCAAGTGCAATATATGCTTTTTTGAGGTTCTCGGGAATATCATCGTAAGCAACCCAAACTCTGTTAACCTCTCCATGTAAACGAGCAAGTTCTTGTGGTTGATTGTTTGCGTCATAATAATATAAAATTGTCGTCTGACTTTGGTCTTGACGATATTCGTTTAAGTCAATTAAAATATCTCCGTTTACTTGCGAATTGACATACATTAAGGTATATCCTGCAACTCCCCCGACTGAAATAATTCCAATTAGAGTGAGTGTTAAAATTACAATAAAGAAAACACGGAAAAAAGAACGGACTTTTGATCTTTTTTTCATTCTTAATTTGGGTTCTTTTGATTCAATGCTATTTTTCTGTGGCATTTCGGCTCCTCCATAGAAGTACCTATTATTTCAATTTTATATTATAACATCTTCGCGTTAAAAATGCAAGTAAAAGTTTTTCTAACTTTTTATAAGTTTTGTTGTCAAATTATGAATTAATTCTTGATTTTTTGTGATTATGGATGTATAATAAATATACAACTATAAGGAGTATACTTTATGGAACAGAAAAAACTTGTTGGGAAAAAAGAACTTTGGATGTTTGCTTTAGGCAGTGGCGGTCAAGGAATGGTCTATGCCATGATGTCAAGTTATATCAGCGACTACTATCTCAATGTTCTTCAATTAACTCCTATATTCGTGCTTTTGCTGATGCTTCTTGCTCGTGTTTGGGATGCGATAAATGACCCTCTTATGGGGATGATTGCAGATAAGGCAAACCCCAAACAGGGTAAATTGAAACCTTATATCATATGGGCGGCAATTCCTATTGCAACATTGACGATACTTATGTATTTAAGTCCTGATTTGCCGAAATCTTCACTTATGGTCTATTCGGCAATAGTTTATGTCCTATGGGGTATGTGCTATACTGTAGCGGATGTTCCGTTTTGGTCTCTTCCGAATATTATGACACCTAATTCAACCGAGCGTTCTTCTGTAATTTCATTTACGAAGATATTCAACAGCGTTGGATCAGCTTTGCCTGAAGTGTTTTTCTTTATTGCAGGTTTCCTTTTGCCAAAATTTATTTCTACCGATGACCCGATAGCATATAATAAGAAAAAATATCTAATTATCACTGTTGCTGTTGTTGCCATTGGTATGATATTTTATGTAAATTCATATTTCCATATCAAAGAAAGAGTACATATTTCTCCCAAAAAGAGAAAGCAAGGCGATCCGTCTACTTTATCTCGCTTGTTCAGGTGCAAGCCTTTGATGTGTGTCGTTGCAATGGGTATACTTTCATCGGGAAGATATATGGTGCAAGCTGCTGCAATTCACGTTGCTCGTTATGCTTTTTATATTGGTAAAGATTTGACCGGTATGACGTTAGAACAAAGAACCGCAGCGATTGACGCAAGTGTATCAACCGTTAAGACGATATTTCAGCTTTGTGCCATAGTCGGAATGTTTGGTGCAACTTTGTTTATGCCTTACTTGATGAAAAAATATGATTACAAAAAATTGCTTATAACCACATGTCTTGCAGGTTTTGTATCAAGTATCTTTACAACTTTAATTGGTTGGTTTACTGCAAATCTTTATATTTGCATTCCTTTTATTGTCATTACCTGCATCCCGCTTGGTGTTATAAATACAATTTCCATTGCGATGATTTGTGATAGTCTTGATTATATGGAACTTACCACCGGATTCAGAGATAATGCATTAGGCTCGGCTTGTCAGGGCTTTGTAAATAAACTCGGTTCTGCTCTATCCACTTGCGGAATAGTTGTCATGTACATGATCATAGGTTTTGAGCCATCCCAAATGCTTTCAAGTACAGCTATTGTTGCTGCAAATGAACTTACAAGAACTCAAAATTTCGCAATGTTCTCATTGGTTTCAATTATCCCCGGTATCTCGTTGCTTCTTTGTTCCATTCCCATGTTTTTCTATGAAATTTCCGGAGATAAGAAAAAAGAGATGTTGGCTGCTCTTGCAAAAAAGAGAGCTGAAAATGAATAAGGGCGGGAGAAATCATGATTCTTACGATAGATATAGGTAACACAAATATTACTTTTGCCTGTTATGAAAATAATATTCTTAAATGTGTTTCAAGACTTGAAACTAATCGCTCAAGAACCGGTGATCAGTATGCTGTTGAATTTAGGCAGATATTGATTTTAGATCACGTTGAAATACAAGAAATAAATGGTGCGGTGATAAGCAGCGTTGTACCTGAGCTTACACGAACACTTGTGCAAACTGTTGAAAAACTTATTGGAATCACTCCCATTGTTCTCGCTCCAAAAGTTAAGAACGGTTTGGATATAAAAATTGATAATCCTGCCGAACTTGGTGCGGATATGGTAGCATCGGCAGTTGCAGCTCTTAATAAATACGATTTACCTTGCCTTATTGCCGATTTGGGGACTGCAACAAAAATAAGTGTACTGGACGAAAAAGGTGTGTTCAGAGGTTGTTCAATTGCACCGGGTGTCGACATTTCTTTGAATGCTTTATCCGGCGGAACTTCTCAGCTTCCCGCTCTTGCTCTTGAAAACCCAAAGTGTGCAATAGGAACAAATACAATAGCAAGTATCAGAAGCGGTGTTGTTTATGGTACAGCTGCCATGCTTGATGGTATGTTTGACAGGATGGAAGCTGAATTGGGTACAAAGGTTAAAACTTTTGTTGCAACGGGAGGGTACTCAAAGGATATAATAGCTCATTGCTCTCGTAAAATAATATATGATGAGTACTTGGTTCTTGAGGGACTTTTGTCCATTCATGAGAAGAATAACTGAATTATTGACGGTATCGCAAGATGCCGTTTTTTCTCTTGACATTTAGTCTTGATTAATATATAATAATTATATCTTTATATCGAAAGGAATGGAGAATTGGATTCTGTATTTATTGATTATGCCGAATTTTTTTTGCGGATTCTTCTTTCTGCCGGTATAATTTTTACTATTCTGTTATGTATTGCTTATCTGTTTGGAAGAAATAGCGGTAAAATGATATTGGCTCAATTTTTCAGTCCCGATATGGATATGAAATATGAGATAAATTCATGGGAAGTTTCCATTGGCAGAGCACATACCAACGACATATTTATTGACAATGCAACCGTTTCTCGTTTCCATGCCGTTGTTGCAAGACGTGGAAAAGGTTGGGTAATTTATGATACCAATTCCAAAGCCGGCACATTTGTAAACGGACAACAGATTGAGAAAAAAGCATATATATTTGATGGGGATATTATCAATTTGGGTTCAGCTGTTTTAACCTTTCGTTCTCCCATGTTTAAGCGGGAAAATGCCGTAAAAAGGCAAAAAGCCGAATTAACAGATGGAGATATTCATCAAATCAACGCAACTATCGGTGCTGTTACAAAAGCACAAAAGCAAGCCAAAAAGACTATTCCCGCACTTGTAAATCTAAGTGATAATTCAATGATTTTATTGTTCTCTGAAGAATATATTATTGGCAGAGCTGCTAATTGTGATATTGTGTTGCCGGTGTTTACAGTTTCTAAGTATCATGCAAAGATATCAAATGAGGGAAATTCTTGGATTCTTGCTGATGTCAAGTCTAAAAGCGGAACATATGTAAACAATGTTGAAATTTCAGAACCATATCGTCTGCAAGACGGTGATACGATTGAAGTTGGTGGTATTTATTACCGTTTTGTACGAAATTATATAAGTGAGTAGTATGACAAAATCAAGAACAACATCTATAAAACGGCTCTATATGCCGACTGATGCTGAGATAAGAAAGGGCAAAATTCGCGAAAAGACAGGTAAATGGCTATTCTTAATGATTGTCGCAAGTCTTTTTGAGCTGATAATGTTCCTTAATTGCATTATTACAAGCGACGAACAAGACCGTATGGGAATTGGTCTTTTGTGCGGGTTATATCTTATTGTGCAATGGATATACTTCTTTGTATTTTCAATCATCGGAAAAAGAAGAATGGAACTAGAAATTATCGGATTTTTGTTGTCTGCTGTCAGCATTACTATTACTGCAAGCATTTCACCTTCAAAACTACTGATGCAAGTTGCAACTACGGTTGTCGGAATAATAGTTTTTGCGGTTATGATATGGTTCCTGGAGAGCATTAACCGAATTGTTGTAATGCGGCTTCCTGTTGCTGCTGTTGCGTTAGCTCTTCTTGCTCTAACATTAGTTTTAGCGGAATACACAAATGGAGCAAAAAATTGGCTGTATTTTGGCGGAATATCCGTTCAACCATCAGAACTTGTCAAGGTTGCATTTGTATTCGTAGGTGCAGCAACTCTTGAAAAACTTCAGAATACCAAGTCAATCTGGAAATATATTATTTTTGCATTGGCATGTGTGGGAATGTTGTTTTTAATGACCGATTTCGGTACCGCACTTATATTTTTTGCAACATTTTTAATTATTGCATTCCTTCGTTCCGGTGACATAAAAACTTTGTTTTTGATTTGTGCTGCAGGACTTTTAGGTGTTGTTTTTATCCTGCTTTACAAGCCTTATGTTGCAGCACGTTTTTCTACATACAGACATATATGGGAAAACATAAATGAAGGCGGTATGCAGCAAACGAGGACGATTATTTATTCCTTGTCCGGCGGATTTTTCGGTGTGGGAATAGGTAACGGTAAACTCAGACATGTTTTTGCCGCAGCTGAGGATTTAGTCTTTGGTGTTGTGTGTGAAGAGTTGGGAATATTGCTTGCTTTTGCAATAGTTCTTACTTATGCTTTTTTACTCATTTACGCAATTCGTCAGGCAAAATTCGCTCGTTCGAGTTTTTATGCTATTGCCGGAGTTGCCGCTGCGGGATTATTGGTTTTTCAAGCATGTCTTAATGTCTTTGGAGTAAACGATTTAATTCCAATGACGGGTGTAACTTTGCCATTTGTCAGCCGTGGCGGTTCAAGTATGCTTTGTTCCTGGGGTTTGCTTGCATTTATTAAGGCAATGGATTTAAGAACATATCCGAATGTTATGAAGGAATTATATCATCAAAAACAAAACCTGATAAGGAGTGCAGAAAATGAATAAGAAATTAGCTGTTTTGATAGCTTTAATAATGATACTTTCTATTTCTGTTGTTGCATTTTCATCTTGTAAAATCGGTCAGGTTGAATTGCCTACTGTTAATCATGAATACGAAGCCGCAACCGGTACTACTGTTGAAGAAATGACTTTAAATGCTGAAAATGATGGTGAAACAAATATTCAAAACAGCCGTGAAATTTCAATAAAGATTACGATTGATGCAAATGGTTTAAATTCAAATTTTGGTATTCGTTCATCCGGTGATACTTTAGGTGCTGTTATGGGTGGCTTGATGGCAGGCATATATAATTCTGATGGTTCATTTACTGCCAAGACAATCAATGGTATAGAAGCCGGCGAAAATCAAAAATGGGTTTTCTATGTAAATGATGAGATACAAACAATAAGTCCCGATCAAATAGCTGTTGCTGACGGGGACGAAATAAATGCAGTATTGACAGATATGGAGTAAACTATGGCAAAGAAAAAAAATAAAAATTCCATAACTACGGAACATCTTATTTTAACTCCCATGACAGTAGCGGAACTTGACAGCCTTGCGGCATATAATGAAGATCCTGATGTAAAAGCATCTTTTGCGAAAATGGCAGAGCTTGTCGCAGTCAACCCTAAAAACGAGATGTGGTACACCAACTGGAAAATCGCATTAAAAAGCGACAGAACGGTTATTGGCGGAGCCGGTTTTACGGGTTATCCGAATGATAGAAAAGCAACAGGAATACATTGCTCGCTTCTTGATATGTATTTAGGTGAAAATTATATGACAGAAGCAGTAAAAGCTCTTGCCGATTTAGCTTTGCATCACGATGATTGCCTGACAATTAGAATTCCCGCATCAACAGTAACTGAAATGAGCGAATATGCCAATTTGTCAAAAGCTGGTTTCAGACGTGAGATTGCAGATGACGGTACTCTGACCTATACAAGAGAAAAACCTTCGACATACCATGTAGCAATTTTTACACTATTTGGAATGTTGTTCGGTATCGGAACAGGACTTATCATCTCTGATGTTATTCTTGTTCCGATGCTTATCGGTGTGTTCTGTGGTTTTGTTGTCGGTATGCTTTTGGATATATTGGATAGAAAAAAGCGTGAAACCATATATTCAGGAAATCCCAAAGCTAAAAAAGAAAAAAAGGCTGCGGTTCTTGAGGAACAAAATGATGATACAGTAGAAGTTGAAAACTTTGAACTTACAGAAAAAGGAGAAAGCAATGAAGAACATTCAGATTGAAACTAAAATCAGTATTAACGGCAAAGTTCAGACATTTGAAAATCTTGACAACAAGTATTTTTCAATTGATTTTTGTGCTGATGCAAACGGTATTAAAGCTGTCTTAAAACCCGTATTCCCGATGGAGTTGGTTGGTTTTAAGGTTAGTTTTGATTATGATTTTAATCCCGGCGACAGATTCTTCGGTGCAGGTTATCAGTCATGGACAACTGCTAATGAATTTACAGCAGGCGACATTGAAATGGATATAACTCCGCTTGCCAGAGGTTTGCTTGAGCATGTTGCTGCATTTTCTGCTGATACGGAAATTACCGGACGTTATCCCAAAAAACCGGGTCACGTGCATTCGATTACCTACACCTATATTCGCAATGGTGAAAAGATGAAACTTTTCGGAAGTTTATCTGAAAGATTTGGCTACACAATTTTCCGTGCGGATATGAATGGGAACAAACTTACCATCGAAAGAGATGTCAAAGGTGCATTTGTTAAAGGCGGCGAATATACTTTACTCGACGTTGCTGTTTTTGAAGGCGGCTATGATGAAGTGTTTGATGCATATTTTGCTGCTATGAACATCAAAAAACCAAAAATCGATCACCTTGCAGGCTATACTTCATGGTATAATTATTTCCAGAAGATTGATGAAAATATTATTCTTCGAGACTTAAACGGTCTTGATCCCGTAAAGGATGTTGTCTCGATTTTCCAGATTGATGACGGCTATGCTCCTTATGTCGGCGATTGGCTAGACTATTGTCCGAAATTCCCGAACGGAATGAAGTATATCGCCGATAAGATACACGAAAAAGGCTATCTTGCCGGTATTTGGCTTGCTCCTTTTAATGTTCAGATTAAATCCAGAACATATAAAGAACATCCCGATTGGGTAGTTCGTGATGATAATGGCAGACCCATTCTCGGTTCTTTGGCTTGGGGCGGAGCATATACTCTTGATATTTACAAACCTGAAGTTCGTGAACACATCAGACATTTCTTTGATGTTGTTCTTAATGAATGGGGCTTTGATATGGTAAAACTTGACTTCCTTTACAGTCAATGTCACAAAGCTCGTAACGGTAGGTCAAAAGGTCAGATTATGTGTGAAGCCGTTGATTTCCTTCGTGAATGCTGTGGTGATAAACTTATCCTCGGTTGCGGTCTTCCCATCGGTCCTGCATTCGGTAAAGTTGATGCATGTCGTATAAGTTGCGATGCAGACCTTAAATATGAAGGAATGTTCTACAACAGAATGAAATTAAATAACGAACTTCCCAGTGCTCAGAATGCAATCAACAACACCATTCTTCGTCGCCATCTTAACGGCAGAGCATTTGTCAACGATCCAGATGTATTCTTCTTGCGTGATAATAAACTCACCTATACAAGAGAACAAAAACTTCTGCTTGCAACAATAAATAATATGTTCGGCAATGTCTTGTTTGTATCCGACAATGCAGGAGATTATGACGCTGAAAAATATGAAATTATCAGACATATGTTCAAAAAGTCCAAGATAAAAGTCAAGATGGCTGAATATATTGAATCAGATCTTATTCGTATTACTATTGACGGCGGCGATAAGGATAAATACTTTGACTTTAATATTAAAACAGGAAAAGTATACAATAATGCAGGACTTCCGTTCTTTGATGATTAAAAATATAATCAAACCTCTCGTGATTTGCACCACGAGAGGTTCTTTTCTTGTTTTTTTACCGCTTTGCTTTAGTTAAGTTGTAACTTATTTCAGTAAGCCACTTAATTTTGTCAATATCCGTATTTGCATCAATCCAAACAGAAATCCAGTGAGATTTATTCATGTGGTATGCCGGAAATATGCCTTCCTCCAAAACAAGAGAGCCGATAAGCAGAGTATCGTATTTCAGATTAACAACAGAAACAATTTCGTTATTGCTAAAATTGAATTTGGATTTCGGTATGTCCATTAACAAAGCAAACCATTTCTTGTTGTCCTGATGCCTGAAAACTATCGTATCATCCGAAAAAGGATAATCGGGAAAAATTTCAAATTCTTGTTTTATAAAATCAATATACTCTGACTTGGTCATATAATCCTCTGTTGAAAATATTACATTCACATTATACTTTAATTTTATATAAAATTCAACCACAAATTTATGTTGCAAATAAAGAAAATATAATGTATAATAAGTATAATTAAACTAAACGGAGACTTGATATGCCAAAAATCAATTTCGGACAAATTAAAGACAATATCAAAGCTGCACCGGGATATGTAAAGCAATATTGGAACAATCCTAAAGAAGGCGAATATCTAACACTTAAAGAGATGGCTTCTTATACTGCCACACAAGCGGGTTCTTATATTTATCTTACTGCATCGAGTATGATGACTTTTTCGGCATCTTATTTCTGCGGTTCGATTATGGAAATAAGCAATTTGACTTTTTCCACGATTAACATTATCAGTACCGTTATCGGTTATGTTTTGATGTTTATGAATCCGATCAGTGTTCTTCTTTATGAAAATCACGGCAGACTTACAAAGAAGATGAGAACATTTGCACATATCTGCTATATCGGTCAAATTATTGTCGGTTTATGTTGCTACTTTATTCCGCAAAATACGTTTGAATCAATAATGCCCGGTGCTCCTCAGATTGTTGGTAATATTCTCGTTTTGAGTGGTTTTCAAAACTATCTGACTTGGTTTATCAGGAGAAAACTCTGTGCAAAATACGGAAGGTTAAAGCCGTTTATTTTGCTTTGCGGTATACCTTCCGCTATTATAATGTCAATTATTCCGTTTTTACCCGTACAGAATCTCTCTTCAACAAACAGAGTTATCGTACTGCATTTTGTATTTACGATAATGAACTACTTCCATAATTCTTATATCGGCGTAAACGGTCTTGTTACATTTATGACTCCTAACTCGCAGGAACGTCAAAGATTGCATTCAATCGTTCCGATTATTACCGGTTTTGCTCCGTCCGTTATAAACTTATTCTTCCCGATGCTTATCCAAAAGACCGGCGGATATTTGAATCTTAACACTTATAAGATTTTCGTTCCTATTTTTGCTTTTCTCGGCACATTGGTATCTCTTTCAGTTATACAAGTAAAAGAGCGAGTTATCGAAGCACCAATTGAAAAGCGTGAAAAAGTTACTTTCTTTAAGGGTGCGAAAAACTGTTTGAAGAATAAATATCTCTGGATTATCAATATAAGTAATATTCTCGGTCAATGGCAATGGCTTGTCGGCAGTTTGCTTGGTTGGTGGTTTGTCTATTCACTCCGCATGGAATGGTTTATGGGGGTTGCTGCCAATATTGTAGTTGTCGGTATGACTGCGGGTAATATTGCTTGTCCCATTCTTACAAAAAAGTTCGAGAAAAGAAACATTCTTGTTACTACAAGAGCGATTACGGTTATAACAATACTCGGAATTGCACTTGCGGTTAAAATGGAAAATATATTTATTTTCCTTGCTTCACTTTTCTTGAGAAATACAATTCAACCCGTTGTTGACGGTGTATCCGCAGGTCTCGGTGCCGACGTTCAGGACTATCATCAGTGGCGATTTGGTGAAAGAAGCGACTCGACATCCGGTATTTTCAGCTGGTTCTTAAGTCCCTTAAATGCGGCGATAGGTTATATTATGCCGTGGATATTAAAGGGTATCGGCTTTACGTCCGACTGGGATGTTCTTTTTGATTCCGCAATTCTTAACAAAGTATTCAGTGTTTATACTTGGGGCACTATTTTAGGAATTATTTGTGTAACTGTACCGTTCTTATTCTACGACCTAACGAAAGAGAAACACGATAATTGCGTCGAAGAACTTAAGGCACGACTTAAAGCCATGGAGGAAGAGGAAGACAACGGGGAGGAACTACAGGAAAATTCGGAGGAAGACGGAAAAGAAGTTTCGGAAGAATCTGAAAGTGAGGTGGCACAAAATGCGTAAATTAACCGTCATTATCGTTTTAATTTTTATTTTAACGCTTTCATTTTCGGGATGTTCTTTTGATATAAAAAGCAAAACAAAAGAAATCAAATATAAAACTAAAGATGAAATAATTTCTGTCTATGAAGTTCCTAATGTTTCTGAAATTTCAGTTATCGAAATTCCCGACGAGTATGAAGGAAAACCCGTTACAGTTATTGAGGATTTTGCTGCAGTCAATCTTGAATATGTAACTAAGATTATTATCGGTAAAAACATATCTGAAATAGGTGGGTGGGCATTTACAAATAACCAAAAGTTGGTTGAATTTGCGGTAGATGAGGAAAATGAATACTTCTGTTCTGTTGACGGTGTTTTATATTCAAAAGATAAACTGACACTAATTGCTTATCCTCCTGCAAAAGCCTTGGAATATACTGTTATAGACGGCGTTGAAACCATACGGTCAAAAGCGTTCTACAAGTGTTCAAAAATTGAATCTGTCACACTTCCCGACACTGTAAAAAATATTGAAGAAAAAGCATTTTTCAGATGTGAAAAGATGACAGATTTTGCTTTTTCATCAAATATTGAATTTATTGGCAAAGATGCTTTCGCCTATTGTACCGGACTTAAATCAATAGAAATACCAAAAACAATCGTTAGGATTGATGAGTATGCGTTCTTTAATTGCACGAGTCTGAATACTGTTTCAGTTGATAAATTTGAAGCGGAAATTCAACTTGGCGAAAAATGGTATCCGACTAAAAACGGCTTAGAAAAAGATGATTTAGTTATAAATTGGAAAGAATAAATCAAACTTCGGGAATGATAACTCCCGAAGTTTGATTTTAATGAGATTAAATATTTCGAAAGTAATACAAAAAGAAGCACCGAAAGGCACTTCTCTTGATTGGTGGGTGAGGGCGGATTTGAACCACCGAAGTCACTGACAACAG
>LSQX01088260.1_pt1 | contig 48671 bp, 60 predicted proteins | sample 654561 | NCBI WGS metagenome assembly LSQX01 (sample SAMN04489861, study PRJNA283612) | anaerobic digester metagenome | isolation source: 4 biogas reactors fed with cattle manure at either 37C or 55C with and... | place: Denmark: Kongens Lyngby | collected 2014
TCGTTTAATAATGCACTACGGGTTAGGTATAGTAAATACTTCACCTTCATTTCCTTCTAAAACACCGTAAACATTATCTTCTATAACAACCCATTGATGAAAACGAGCTGTTGACATTCCGTCCTTTTTTGTGTAATAATCTACGATTCTTAAATCTTCTTTATTCATAGTCCTAATATTTGTTTCTTTTTGGTTTCAAATTCTTCCGGCGTAATGATGCCTTTTTCTTTCAATTCAGCGAACTTTTGAAGTTCGTCAGCCTGGGATAATTGGGCGGTTTCGGTTTTTGGTTCTTTGAATATTTTCTTTATTTCCTGATAAAGATTTGGAATTGTTTTACTTGATTTCAATTCAATATTACATTCAGTTCCCTGATAATTCACAACCAACGTCATTTCATTGTCTTTTCTGCGCTTTCCGCCCAGCGCTGCACCTGCAAGAAGTCCAATGCCACCGGTAAGAACGCCTCCGACAATTGCGCCGGCAGCTGCTTTACCTGCTGATCTGTACGTTTCCTGATTCAGACCTATTTCAACAATGTCTGATGCAGGAATTGAAAAGTTTTTCCAAGAAAAGCCCATCAATAATCTGATGTTTAATTGTTCCGGTGTAACCTCAATCATAATTGGAGTTTTGTACCTACAAAACGGAAAACCCGAAATGTATTTTTCCATAAAAGAAGGATGTTTCATAATCTAAAGTTTTAATTAGCCCGATTTGGGCAGTTAAATTAATGTTTATTTTTGTTATATGCAATTGACTGACTTTCTGATACTGATAGGCATAATGGCGCTTGGATTAATAATTCGGGAAATACTTTCACGTGGGCGGAATGATCGCTTTTAGAACCACATTCTTCACAACGATTTGATTTTCTTAAATCGTAGAAGGAACCGCAATGATTACACTTTCTCCATATTTCGTGATTATTCAGCATTTTGTCAATAATTAAGATTATTCAGGATTTTGTCAATATTAAACCTTCCAGTTTTCCTGATTTATATAAGTGCTGGCGTACACCATTTGCGTGCCTTCCATCCTTTTCATGGCTTTGTATTTGGGTAGGAAATCAAACATTTGAACCTTTTCAGCATCAGTTCTTTGGTTCCAAAGGCTTTCAGTGTATTTCTTTTTGGATGCCGGATTGTTGTATTCCTTCCAAAATCTTTCAAAAGACAGATCAGCCGGAACCAGCGTTAAGATGCATCCTGGTAATCTCAGGTTTTCATTTAATTTGGCTTCATTGACGGCAGTTCTTAATAAGATTTTAATCCTTTGTTTTCTTGTCAATTCGGCATCTTCCGACACTTGTAGACCACACAAAATCCCGTCTTCATATTCATAATTAACGCTACCTTTTGTGTTTTGGGATGTGAGTATGTATTTGGTTTTCATAGTTGTTTATGTATTTGATTTTTTATTATTTCTGCTACATTACTTTCATAGTGAAAGCCTTGGTAAAAATAACACATCAACTCTTCTGATGTAAGAATTCTCCACAATCCATAGCCATCTTGATACTTAAATTTCAACTTTATATTTTTTTGATTTTCACCGATGGATAATCGCCTTTTATCGATGTATTTCATCACATCATTTTCGATAGCTATTTTGGCTTTTCTATCGTAAAATTTCGAGTTAGTTTCGCGATATAAATTATACTCAATCAGCATACGAATAAGCCCTTTAAATTGCTCTTTAGTTAATTTTAATTCAATTGGATTCATAACGACGGTTCTATAAAATCAAGTGTAAACATTTTGTATTTGAAATCGCCTTCAACGTTTAGCTTCCAAACTTCGATTGATTTTAAGTTTCTTTGGGTGACTTTGTACATCAAATCAGGCGAAAAACTGTTCGTTTTCGGCATAGCTGAAACAGCTTTGTTAAATAATCCTTCAAATTCTCCGGGAGTAGTTACCCAGTCAACCTCTGACAGCTCTCTTACAAGAGTTGCTATCTTCAAGTCATTTGCGTAAGTACCTATTCTATGTTTTGTTATTTTCCACATATTTTTAAATTTTCGGTTTTGTTCCATCAGAAAAAAATCCCACTTCATAGGCCTGCACTTTAAACCCTCGTTTTTCAGATTGAGCCTTGGTTTTCTTGTATTCGGCAAACGTCATTTTCTTCTTGTAAATGACTTCAACCATCATATTTTCATCTGTGATTGTTTTCATTTGAAATTATTTTGTTCCCAGGAGCGGAATCGAACCGTTCCAAAAAACCGTTTGGGAAAGTATAACGGCAGTTTTGCGAAATTTTTCGAGGCTCAAAACTTCGCAAAGCCACTCGTTAGCAGAAATGCTCTTCAACCCCTTTAATGAAATTTTGTAATTTTTCAATTAAGAGTTTATCATCTTCTATCGGCTCATCACCATATATATTTTCAAGAACAGGTAAAATTCTCAAAACTGCCTCATAACCCGTTTTTAAAGCACTTCTGCTAACAGGCAGTTTTGCGTCAGTGGCGGTTAGGTGCTTAATTTGGTCATTTGTGCTATTCATAAATTTGTATTAAAGTGAAACATTTGTGCTATTTATCGCCACCCTTGCTCGTTACAACCCTGTATTACAATCTTCACACAACCCGCCAAAAGTTTTCAATTCTTCCTGGGAAGTAGGCTGTAAACAATCCGGGCATTCCGTCATATCAGACGCCTGGATTTTCTTAGTTTCGTTTAATTTTTCCATAGCTTCGATTTCTTTTAATTCTTTCCGGGCATTCACGCCCATATAACTGTCAAATGTTCTTTTACTGATTTGATACTGGCTTTCAACATACAAGTGGAATATTTCCTTGAAAAATAGCCCCTGCGCTCTATGGTGAAGGGCTATTTCCTGTATGGCCAGGACACGTTTCAAATAATTTTTTCTATTGTATGCCATCCGTTTTGCTATATTTGCCTTGCCGGGGCTTGATGTAGCAATACTTCAGGCTTTTTTTATTAATTGAAACTTGCTTGTGGTAGCCCTGTTTTTTGGTACCATGCTTTTGTCCCTACCTTTTCGGCCGATTTCTTGAAATTGCTTTCCAACGCCCGGAACTGTCTGATCAGATCATCCAGTTCGTCTGAACTGTACCGGTGCAAATCCTTTTTATGGACTGATTTGGTTTTCATCCAATTGTTGAATTCGTCCCAGGTATCCGGTTTTTTAATCCCGGTTCGGGTAGCAATTGTCAAAACTGTACTTCGTTTGTTTCGCATCAGAATTTCAACTTCCGGCGATACGTTTGTTTTAGTTGCTTTCATTTTGAATTAAGCTTAATTGTTCACCTGCTTTGGGTTTCTTTTCCCATATAACAAAGGGTTGGTTACCTCCGAAACGACTTGCCGGATACGCTTTGAATTTGCGTACCGGAATCTTGATATCTGCCATGTACTCTATATCCTGTGCGTACTGGCTTTTAGGTCTGTCATTTTTTGACCAGCAAATGATAATGAATGATTTGCGTGGAAATTCTTTTCTAAGCTGCTTGAACTGATCAGTTGTAAGCCTCATATAATCCAGGCTGTCAATAATCACGCATCTTGGTGATCCTTTTCTTTTCAATCTCAAAATAAGATCGTGCAACGGTTCGCCTTTGGTAAAGAAAACCTGACCGTTCACGTCTTCCATTCCGTTTCTGCGAATGGCGTCCTGAAGGCTTTTTGAAATTCCCTGTTCATACGAGCAATACAGCACTTCCAGCAAGGTATTTAGTCAACTTAACAGCAAACTCTGTTTTACCGTTTCCGCTGGCACCATAGATAACCATCAGAAAGTTCTTTTCCGGTTCGCCAAAGCTTTTCAGCCATTCACCTTCAAAAGGGTAAACGTCAAATGACTTTCCCAAAAATTCATTGATACCGATTTCTCTCATTTTATAGCTTTTAAATTTGCTTCCTGGACGGGATTCGAACCCGTATGCTTCCATTTCTTTCCGTTTCCGGAACGCTCCAGGAAAACCCTAACTAAAATTTATTTAGGGGCGTGGATTTAATCCACTTTAACCAACTTTCTGCCTTTTTCGGCAGGCACATACTTCCAGCCACTTTTCAGGCGTTCAGCTTCAAGCTTTTTGGCTTTGTTCAGCGCTTCCATCGCTCTGTTCCGGATTTGATGTTTATGCTCGTTACTGTTTACTGCTACTTTCTCTTTTGTCATTAGTTCAATCTGTTTTGGAGATTCAACATTTCGGCTTTTATATGGCTCATTACCGCTTTTTCTTCATTGGGAGTTAAGTCATTGGAAGGACAAACCCAATTACCGTCTATGTTTCTATAAAACAGCTTTCCGTTCACTGTATAGCGGTTATCAGAAATCTTTTCGATGTTTACGCTCATAGCTCAGAAAAATTAAGTGAAACGCCTTTCCATTTTTTAGTTTCCGGATCACGCTCATAAATACGGATGTATTTGCTGGTGCCTACAACCGTTAAGCAGTCCTGAAGCTTGTCAAATTCAGCTATTAAAGCTTCATCGCCTATTTTCTTAACCTGACCGCGTGCTTTGGCCAGTAATTTGGCGTCATAATCACCTTTTGTATTTCGCATAAGGATTGAGTCCAAGAGTGCGTACATTCCTTTGTTTCTTTCTTCAAATTTTGCTTTGAAAATGTCTTTAATAGCATTGATGTGCACAATGGCTTCATCTGTGAAATCAAAGCGTTCCTGCTCCTCAACTACTACACGGATAGTGTCGTTTTTCAACTCAAAAGACTTTGCATCTTTTTTAGGTTCTTTTCCGTCAATTTCATACTTCAGATTGTTGAAATTAGTTGCGTGGGTGATACCGTCCTTTTTCAACTTTACCAAATCGTTTTTGTAAAGATGAAAAGTGTTCAATAAGTCTTGAAGGAAATTGTTTTTATCTTTCAGATAGTCATTTTTACGACGTTCAGCCAGTCTGTTTTCTTCAGCTTCTTTAGCTGCCAATAGTTCTTTTAATTCAGCCGCGCTTAGTTCTGATGCCGGCTTTTGTACTGTGTTGTTTACGGTTGCTTCCATTTTTATAATTTTATGCGGTTCTTAAAATAAATTCTTGCTTTATTAATGTGCATTTTACGGATTCAATTAATAGGTTCCCAACGGCTATATCGGGCTGTTTAGACAATTCTTCTTTGACCATAGTAACGGCCATATCTTGGGCTATTTTTGGATTTTTAGCAAAACTTAATCCTGTCATATAAAGGTTTTTATAGCCTTTGCCGGAAACCTTAACTTTTACTTGATACATTTTTTTTGATGCCATTTTTAATATTTTTAATTCAACATAAATTGTCTGATTCCTTCCGTTAGTTTTTTGGTAGCAATGGGACCGGAATAGACTTTCATAATTTTTCCTGCACTATTGCGGAAAATCAAAAGCCGGCGGTTGGGTAAATAGACTGCTTCCATCACATTGGGTATAATTCGTTCAACAATTCAGCATTAACCGGCCGTCCTGATTTTTCGGCTTCTTCTAAGGCAGCCGTACAGATGTTTTTCAAGCTGTCAAAGTCATGCACGCGGCTCATTAACCAATTTTGAGCGGATTTAACGGTAATTCCCAAAGCCTGGCATATTTGCAAAATGTCATCTGAAATATCGCCGTCCAATTTTGTCCAGGTAAATGACCAGCGACGGTTCACCTGGATAAATCCTTGTTTGCGTCGTTGTGCTGTTTTTTCGAGCATTTTCTGTACGTCAATCCCAATTACAGCAACGCCTGCATGACCTTCAAGTTCATCAGCAATGGCTTTGATGGTAGGGATGTTTCCGGCTTTTGAGTTTTCAAACTCATCAATGATCACCAATATATCACCATCCATTTGTCTAATTTTAGCACAAGCGTTTTTTATTAATTTGCCTTTGGTTCCGATGGTATCGGCGCCACACGCAGCAGCAAAATTCACAGCAAATTCCTTTGAGTTTTCAATCCCGGAACATTTGACCAGGATCACGCTTTTTGCGTACTTCCTTTTGAAGATTGTAGATAGGTAAGTTTTACCCATTCCGGTATCGCCGTCAATACCTACACGTTCTTTGTTTGCTTTTGCTTTTTCCAAAGCCAAAATGCCTTGTTTGAAGTTCCAGGTATTGAAGTGCTGCCAATATTCAGGCGTAATTTTTAAGCCAATGGCTCGCGCAATGGCTTCGTAGTATTTGTCTTTTATTTCGGTAGTTCCGATGTGGGTTTTTCCCTGTGCAATCTGATTTACAAAGGCTTTGTCAATACCTGCCAATTCTGCCAATGTTACCTGATTTGCGTTGTTTTCGTTGAAATACCGGGCGATTTCAGCCGGGATTACTTCAGTTTTCTGTTTTTGTGTTAATTTTGCCATAGAAATTTTGGTTTTTGTGTTATACAATTACTGATCTAAGTCCGACCAATCGGAGTCATTGAAGTCGCGTTCAATTCTCTTTTTGGCGGATTTTTTTATGGTTGATACCTCGCGGTTAATCATTTCACGGTTGTAAGTTTCTTTGTTTGATCCCAGCGCCATTTCCGTTTCGTATGGCAGATCATTCCAAATCTCATTCAGGGAATTTTCAAATTCATCTACATATTCAGCCTGCTTTTCTTTTCGACTTAAATGATGACCTAAAGCATATTCATTGCTTTCATCCATTTCGGCATGCGATTGCGATGATTTTGGAGCCGGTGGACAAGACAGAATGAATTTTCCGTCCAACGTGTACAGATCGGCCATTTCTTCCGTCCAAACTACTTTCAGTTTGGCACCGGTAGTATATCCGATTGCTTTGGCAATCATTTCGGTACCGGCACCACCATATTGCGGGATTTCAAATTGATATTTTATTGAGTTATTGTAGCCCGATGTTTTATAAACATCCACAAACCCACGCATATAGGAAATATCTACTTCCGTATGGTTACCAAATAAATATCGAAGCACAACCGGTTCCATTGGACGGCATTCCGGATGTTTGTTTTCAAATCTTTCATTAGGCGAAATTCCATCACGTAGCGGCGTTGCGTTCCAACGCTTGATTAGTTCATGGATTTGGATAAGTGCATCCTCATAAGTAGGTAAATCATCAATGTTCAAATGATCCGGATTAGCTTGCCCCTCGATACCCACACCCCAGGAAGTGGAAAGGAAGTTCTGAATATCCTTTAAACTGCGTTTAAACAAACGGAATTCCGTTTCCGCCGGGTTGGCTTGTGAATTTCCTGCTACAATTGTTCTGACCTTATTAAATGCAAGGTTTAAAAACGTTTTTGCTTCACCTGAAGCAAAAGCGCCGTGGTTATCTGAAACAAATTCAAACATTGTCTGATGATCACAAGTTTCGATAGCCATTTTCACGGCATCGCGTGTCATTTCAAACGTTTCTTTGTGCTGACCTTTCGGGGCGGCTGACCAGCCTACTATTTTACGGCTGGCGATGTCTGAAACCATAATTACGTAAAGTTTCATTGAGCTTAATTGGCCGTTTGACTTTACATATTTATAATTGATCGTTCCGGAACCATCACCAGCAAAAAGTGAATGAGCGTATTTTAATTTTTCGTTGGTTACATACGTTAATACGTTCTTTTTATACCATTCCTGGCCGTGGCGTGCACGTGCCATTTTCACTTCATTGTTGAACCTTCTTACATGGTGGCAAAACGCCCGATAAGAAACTGGTTCCTGACCAAATTCACGTATATCTTCTATATAGTATCGTTCCCACAGCTGGCGTATATATTCCTTTGTGGAACTACCGGGATTCATGTACAATCGAAACATCAAAGCTTCGTGAATATCGAAGTCATAAATCTGACCGGTTTCTTCATCAAATAGCGGGTATTTACCCACGATTTGAGCATTGTTATTTCCATACCTTCCGGAAATAAAGAATTCACGCTGGGCGCTGATACTTTCATAAGCCGGAAAGCTGTCTAATTTGTTTCGTAAATAAGCTGCTGAACTCACTTTGAAACCTTCAAGTTCCAAGGGTGAAATCAGATCACAACAGATTTGATAAAAATCCTGCTTTTTATAGATGCCCAGCTTTTTGAAATTATCATCTTCCAGCTGGCTAATCATCCAACGGCACCAGGCGCGAGCGGTGGCCATTTGTTCGGCTTGTTTTTGGCTAAATCCAACAGCCGTATTATACATATAATGCCGTATGTCTGTATTGTCAATAAGCAAAGACACAGAAGCCGATATTTTGTTTTTCAAAGCTTCATTTGCGGTCATATTCTTAGCACTTAGCAGAGCCTCATACGCTTGTAGAAGCTCATGCCTTGTGCCTAATTTTGACCGGTAAAAAGTCGGTTTACGATCAGGCAAACAATCATAATCGTAATAGAATGTACCGTTAACTTTTCCATAGCGCCAAGAAGCGCCGGTATTCGGCAGAAAATCGCCGTATTTATATCCTTTTTGTATTGTCTTTTTGTATGTTGGGCGTGCCTTCTTTCTAAGATACTCCTCGCTAACCTGGCAAACTTGCAGTAAAAGGCGCTGCGATACCCAAAGAGTATGCTCATCCTTATATTTACGCGTAATTATGTCGTTTACCAGCAACTGCATTATTCCGCGTTTATTTCTTCAATGATTCGATTAAAAAAGTCTTCCAACGAGACTTCAAGTGATGCGTTTACCATAACACTAAGCGTTGATTAGTTTCAGAAATTCCTGGTACTTATCCATGATTACCCTCCCACCCTTTGAAGTTTGGGAACGATCACCGTTAACTACTTTTTTGCAATAAACCGCGCTGTATCCAGTAGCGGCGGCAAGTAAAGTCCATTGATTGAATCGTTTTTTTTCTAAAGTGCTCATGTAAAGAATTTTATTTTACCTTTGTTGCGTTAATCAGATACAAATATACAGAATATTCTGAAACAACAAGAAATAAATGAAAAATAATACAGGTATTTCTGAAAGGATATTGAGAATGATTGATTTTCTGGGTGTTAGCAAAAATGATTTTGCCAATAAATTAGGATACAATCGTTCACAAGCCATCTATGACATTACTTCAGGGAAGTCCAAACCAAGTTTTGATTTCTTTGAAAGGTTGTCTAATTCAGAATATTCTGAAATATTTTCTTTGGATTGGATCATATCCGAAAAAGGCGAAATGCTAAAACGAAATATAAAAAATTTGCCACCCTATGAAACGGTGACAAATACGGTGACATTTTCAGACGAAACCAAAAGTGCAGAAAATGCCACACTTTTAGCAGGCGAATCGGTTTCTAAAACAAAAATGCCCGCCGTTGTAACCGTGGACAAAACAGGCAATGATAACGTTGTACTGGTTCCGGTAAAGGCAGCCGCCGGATATTTAACCGGATATAGTGATCCTACGTTCATTCAAAAGCTTCCTACATATAACTTACCAGGCATTAATCATGGAACGTTCCGTATGTTTCAGGTAAAAGGACATTCCATGTATCCAACGCTTCATGATAAGTCCTATGTAGTAGGGCAATGGATTGAGAATTGGGTAAAAGAGATAAAAGACAATCGTATATACGTCATTGTGGCGCGTTCAGAGACCGATGAAGGTATTTTGGTAAAACGTGTATTAAATAGATTAAAGAAGTACAACAACCTTTATCTAAAATCAGATAACAGGCACGAATACCCGAACGTTACGCTTTCACCACAAGATATAATTGAAGTTTGGGAAGTCAAGATATATTTAGGCTGGGAGCTTCCTGATCCGGCAAATCTATATGACAAGGTTTATGATCTGGAAGCCGAATTGGAACACATAAAACGAACACTAATCGGCAAAAAATTAAAGTGATAATGATTTTGCTTTAATTATCGCCGGCAAAATTTAAACTCATATTAAACTATAATTAAACTAAAACGGCAAAATTCACTCTATTCTTCTATACTTTTGGTTTTGCCCCCCATATTATTATTATATCATTATCGTATTCATAAATAGTTTCTTCTTTTGTCGAAAAGTTTCTGTGAATTTTCTTCTCTAACTTATTCTGTTTGTCATAGAAAAATTCTGCCTTCTCTATTGTATCATTTTTATACATTGTAAAATTTAAAATTGGCTTTTCAAATTGATTGTATAGTTCTATTGAATTGAAATCATCTCCGGAATCTATTAATAAAGATATCAGCTTCTTTTCATCAAAAGTATAATAGTAATCCATAAAAACACTATCTATTGATTCTTCTCCATACACAATATAAGTAGCTGAGGCTATCAATTCATTTTCTACATCAATCCAAAACTGAGAAAACATATCATTGTTCTTTTTTATTTTGGAATAGAACACTTCGTTCCTTTTGTTGTAATAGTTCTCTGTCTCTATGTTTAATTTTAAGTGAGTATTATTCTCATAAATAAGATTCTTTTCATCATCATATTTTAATTTTCTCAAAAGCAAAGTATCTATTATATTTTTCATAGAATCAATTTCTATTACATAAAATGATTGACTTACAGGAATTTTATCTATCTCATATATTTGCTTTTCAAATGAATCATTTTTTTGATTTTTACAACTTGCCAATATGTAAATAAATGAAATAATTAAATAAAATATTTTTGACTTCATAATCTATTTATTAAGTGATGATTTCTGAGAACTTGTATAAATTGATTTTACTTCTAATAGTTGATTTCTTTCAGCAGACATATTAACACTATCTCTTGCGTAACTCTGTTGTAATTTAGCCGTTCCAGCTGTTACTCCAAAAATTTTTCTTCCCATAAAACTTTCTATTTTATTAATTCTTTCTGCATCTCCCAGAACTTCGTGTTTAGTATGATAATCTTTTATTTTTTTTGATAGTTCCCCCCGCTCCCGCGCGATTGTATCGCGTGGGAAGTCGCTCCAACACTCCCGGAAGCTATCAGGACTACCGGAACCACGCTATGGTTAAAAAATAATGCATTTCAAACTTATGAAATATATAATTTCTACTCATTGGGTTTTGGTTTCATTGGAAGGTGTGAATTTAATGGCAATGCTCTTCTCCATCGATTTGTAGGCTTTCCAGCGTGGGCGATATGTATGGGATGTTCAGGCTCAGTCCTCTCAGAATAAATAGAATACCGAGCAAAACCATCAGATAAGGTAAGAATTTCAGAATTTTTTGTCGGGTTTGCAGACTCACCACATTTCCCGCAAGGACGGATGCAAACATGAGCGGAATTGTTCCCAATCCAAAACAAATCATAAATACAGCACCACCGCCGATACTCCCCATGGCCATGGATCCTGTAAGTGCGGCATAGACTGCTCCACATGGAAGAAGTCCGTTCAGAAGTCCGGTGATATAAAGCGAAGAATAGTTTTTTCGTCGGAGGAATTTCCCTAATCCTGATTTGATTTTGTACATAACACGAGCAAAGGAATTCATGCCCAAATTGGCTGCTCCGAGATTTTTGGGAAGTAATGCGAGTAAAATCATGAGAATTCCCACTGTTATGCTGAGTGGATTTTGAAGTCCGGCAAATGAAATACTAAACCCAAGAACTCCTAAAACAGCACCCATAACTGCATAGGTAGAAACTCTCCCGAGTTGATACGTGAGGTTTCTTAAAGTAAAATCCAGTTTATTTTCGGGGTTTAAACCCAATGAAAAAGCAATTGGCCCACACATTCCCACACAATGTAGGCTGGAAGCCAACCCAAGCATCAATGCGATTATTAGGAGGGAGTTTTCCAATTCACTCTTTGTTTATAAAGATAATCTTCTCCATTTTCTTCCCATCGAATGGAGACTTCGTATTCACCATCTTTTAAACGCGTCGCATGCACAAGCTGTTCATTTCTTGAATTTAAATGAAGAGATTCTTTGACGTCCTCTTCACTATTATTGGATCTCAAAAACAAAACCTCTCCGCTCTGAGGTTCTTGATGAAATCGAATCAGGTACCCATTGGCCTGCTGAATTAATTCGGGTTTTTGATCCAGTTCGTTGGCTCTCTTCGCTGCATCGATATCATTCTGGTAATGAATGGTTTTTTCGTAATAATTATCTTCCACCATTTCGCCCATATTTCCGGCAAAAAAGACAAGGGAAGTTATAAAAATCATAAAGCACCCTAAAGCTACCATCACTCCATGCAACCATGTAAATTTAAATTTCTTCATTTTTCTCTAATAAGGGGCTGAAAAGCTCGTTAAATATTCATCCAGTACTTTTCCATCTTCATCTAAGGCTCTCATGATGACCGGTTCTTTGTAGGAACTCAGGTCATCCATAGGGATTTTAACCTCCACGACACCTTGCTGTACATTTCCTTTGGTCAGTACAATTTGGGGTGGGCCGTCTAAAATCCGTATGGATCCGTTTTCATGTGATTCTAATTCAAAGCGAACATTTAAATCGCCATTGGTTTTATTGTAAAGGGTGTATTGATAAACATTTGAAATGTTTTGTCCTTCGATTTTATAATTTCGACCGGGGACGTGTAGGAATTTCACTTCGACATCATTTCGACTAAATAAAAAGGCATTGATGGCTAAAATCATCCCAAGTAAAACCAGTGTATAAGCCAGCATCCGTCCGGTAAATTTAAATTTCTGACCGGTTTCAATGTTTTCTTCAGATGCGTAGCGAATGAGTCCTTTGGGTAAATTAACTTTCTCCATCACTTCGTCGCAGGCATCGATACAAGCGGTACAGTTGACGCATTCCAGCTGAGTTCCGTTTCGGATATCAATTCCAGTTGGGCACACCACTACACATTGTTTACAATCGATACAATCTCCTTTTCCAACTGCTTTTCGGTCCTCTCCTTTTCGGAATTTTGATCTACCAGCTGTTGATTCTCCTCGTTTGAAATCATAGGCAACGATGATTGTCTTTTTATCGATTAGGACACCTTGCAAACGACCATAAGGACAAACCAGCGTACAAACTTGTTCTCTAAACCATGCAAAAATGAAGTAGAACAGACCGGTAAAAATAATCAATCCGACAAATGTGCTCATATGGGTTGCTGGCCCTTCTTTGATAAGATCTATCAAAGCATCTGATCCAATGATATAGGCAAAGAATATATTGGCAATGAAAAATGAAATCAATCCGAAAACCGTCCATTTTAATAGGCGTTTTCTGATTTTTTCTTCGTCCCAATCTTGTTTGGCAAGTTTCATTTGTTTGGGTCGATCGCCTTCGATCCAGTACTCAATTCGTCTAAACACATGCTCCATGAATATCGTTTGTGGGCAAATCCATCCACAGAAAATTCTTCCGTAAACAACGGTAAACAGTACGATGAATACGATTGTGGTAATCATTCCGATTGCCAATAAGAAGAAATCGGAGGTAAAAAAAGGGAATCCAAATATGATGAATTCACCTTTGGGAATATTGAAAAGGAATAATGGATTTCCGTTAGGTAATTTCACAAAGGGTGCTATTACCAGAAATGCCAGTAAAAAATAGGCAACCCAAGTTCTATAAACTGTAAATCTTCCTGAAGGTTTTTTAGGAAACACCCACTGGCGTTTTCCCTTTTTATCCATTGTTCCAATACTGGATCTGAAAGCTTCTTCCTCTGCAGAAAGTTTTTCCAGATCCTGATCTTTGATTTGAGAATCGTTCATTTTATTTTTCTCGATCCCATTTCAAAATCAAAATGGGAATTAGTTATTATTCAGACTATCCTGAGGAGAGTCTGTAGTAACATCCGGAGTTGGTGTCGTGGCAGGGATTTCTGGTTCTGTTGGGCTCATTGGAGCCTCAGATCCTGCTCGTGCCCATTCTTTGATAAAATCACCTTGTGCGGCAGCGGCTCCTTCATTTACACCAATTTCGGCTTGTTCCTGATTTAAATGATATACATACGAAGCAACCTTCTCAATAGCAAGTCCGGTTAGTTCACCTCTTTGGCCAAAGGCTCTCATCTGAGGGTTATTCGGGCTTCCGTTAAAGACTATATCATAAATATTATAGAAAAGGCTGTCTTGCGTTTTACTTATCCAATAGCTATCCGTTAAATTCGGACCAATACCTCCACCACCATCTGCTCTGTGACAAGTTGCACAAATTGTTTCGAAGGTTTGTTTTCCTTCGGCAATTGCTTGTTCATCAAGATATTTATTTGTTGCTTCTGCTATGGTGATGTCATTTTCCTCAATCCATTTATCTACTCTTGCTTGCTCTTTTTCATTGAATTTCTCATATTCTACTTCGGCATGTGCAAAGTCTGTAAAACTATAAGCAAGTACATAAACGACTGCAAATACGGTCGTGAGATAAAACAAAGCAACCCACCATTGCGGTAGTGCATTGTCTAACTCTTTAATTCCGTCAAATCCATGATCTAGAATAATCGCCTCTTCTTCTTCATCTGTTTGGCGATTACGTCCACTTGCAATAAGTCTTTTAAAATAATTTTGCTTGGACAATACTAGATATTTCTCTTTTTCTTGTTCTGAAAGCTTTTTGAACTTTTGACTTTCAATGACCTTATTCAGAGAATCGATAATAAAAATCATGATCAACGAAATAAGCGTAATGACCAATGACACCCAATTTGACATAGTAGCCATGAATTGATTCCAGGCATTAGAGAAAAATCCTAAAATTCCGGGTTTCATATCAAAGTCAACCGGTGTGATCATCATCAAAGCCCCAATTATGAAAATCATAACAGTAGGGATCAAAATATAACCTGGCGTACGTTGTCTCATAGTCTTATGTGTTTTTCTGGTCTAAATCCGTTGGATTTATTTTTCGTTATTTTCGTTTTCATTGTAGAATTCGTCATCATCCAAAGGGCGATTGGCGTCTTCTTCGTAATATTCTTTTGGTCGTTTCCAAATAAAGTATAGCAATCCTAAGAAGAAAACTACAAACAGAAGCAAGGAAATGGTTTGCAAAATGCTTGCATTTTCGTAATTGGTAAATGCATCTTTAAAATACTTTAACATAAATTATTAGTTACCTGCTCCTATAATCGAGGTGGTTTGTGTCTGCTCTGTCGAAATATCTGTACCCAATCTCTGAAGATAAGCAATAAGTGCTGTAATCTCTCGATCCCGCAGCGGCACAAAGTCCTCGCCTTTCTCCTGAGCTTCTCGTTCATATCTTTCTTTCAACATGACGTCTGCATCAAAGATGTTCTTCTCAATAGCCAGAGCTTGTCTGTCCATTGCTACCGTCATACTATCGAAATCTTCTTCTGAATAAGGAACTCCCAGTTTCACTAAGGTTTCCAATTTCGCTTTGGTCAGGCTACGGTCTAATTTATTTGTTATCAACCAAGGATAGCGAGGCATAATGGAGCCTGGTGATGTATCACGTGGATCCCACATATGTTTATAATGCCATGCATCCGGGTTTCTTCCTCCCTGTCTATGCAAGTCTGGTCCGGAACGTTGTGAACCCCAAAGGAAAGGGTGGTGGTAAACGTATTCACCCGGTTTGGAGTATTCTCCATAACGTTTTACTTCATCACGGAATGGACGAATCATCTGCGTATGGCAGGCATTACAGCCTTCTCGTATATATAAATCCCTTCCTTCCAACTCTAACGCTGTATAAGGTGTCACCGAAGCAATCGTAGGCACATTGGATTTAACTACCATCGTAGGAATAATTTCAACTGCTCCTCCGATAGCTACCGCCACGAAAGACAATACTGTCAATAATGTAGGCATTCTTTCTAACCAAGTATGTGCACCTTCACCTTTTTTACGTGCATTACTAATTTTAGGCAACGCAGGTGCTTCTGCTGCTTCATTCGCCACGTAGCTTCCACTTCTAACCGTTTTCCAAACGTTGATAACCATCAACACCGCACCGGCAAGATAAAGAGTTCCACCAAAAGCACGCATCGGATACAACCAATCTTTCAAAATAGTTACAGTCTGAAGGAAGTTACCGTATTTCAAAGTACCGTCTTCGTTAAACTGCTGCCACATCAAACCTTGAGTCCAACCTGCAACATACATCGGAATTACCCAGAAAAGAATACCCAAAGTACCAATCCAGAAGTGTGCATTTGCCATCTTCACAGAAGCCAGCTTCGTATTGAACATTTTAGGGAACAACCAATAAATCATACCGAAAATGATAAACCCGTTCCACCCCAAAGTTCCTACGTGAACGTGTGCCGGAACCCAGTCCGTAAAGTGCCCAATTTTATTTAAAGTTTTCGTTGCCAACATCGGACCTTCAAAGGTCGCCATCCCGTAACAGGTAATAGCTACTACGAAGAATTTCAAAACAGGATCTTCTCTCACTTTATCCCATGCTCCACGAAGTGTCAATAACCCGTTAAGCATACCACCCCAAGATGGAGCAATCAACATAATTGAGAATCCAGTCCCCACTGCCTGAACCCAACCCGGAAGGGAAGTGTATAACAAGTGGTGAGGCCCTGCCCAAATATATATGAAAATCAGAGACCAGAAGTGAATGATCGATAATTTATAGGAGAAAACAGGACGATTCGCCGCTTTCGGCACGAAGTAATACATCAAACCAAGAATTGGTGTTGTCAAAACAAATGCTACAGCATTGTGACCGTACCACCACTGTACCAAAGCATCTTGCACTCCCGCATAAATGGAGTAACTCTTAGCTGCAGTGATGCTCCAAGTTACAGGCAATTCTAGGTTATTGAAAATATGCAACATCGCCACCGCTGTCCATGTACCTAAATAAAACCAAATCGCTACATATAAGTGACGAACTCTTCTTCTGTAAATCGTACGAAGCATATTCGCCCCGAAAATTACCCAAGAAATAGTAATTAAAATATCCAAAGGCCACTCGTGCTCCGCGTATTCTTTAGAAGTATTGAATCCAAGTAGGAAAGTTACCAAAGACAAAAAGATAAACAATTGCCAGCTCCAGAAATGAGTCCAGCTCAGGATATCGCTCCCCATACGGGTTTTCAAAAGTCTTTGCATCGAATAATAAGCCCCGGCAAAGAAACCATTACCTACAAAAGCAAATATGGCAAAAGTGGTATGAATCATCCTTAGACGACCAAAGCCCATCATACCGTTCGTGGCCGCTAACCCATCGATGCTTCCACCAATCCTCGGGTCATCCGATCCAAAAATATAATCCGGTAATTCCGGAAAGAACTTCAATGTTGCAACCAAAACACCAAATGTAAAGGCCATAATAGCCCAAAAAATAGTGGCATAAAGGAAATACTTTACGATTCTGTTATCGTACTTAAACGTTTGCATTTGCATTATGAATCAATTTTGTCTTTTACTTTTTTATCATCCTTGAGCATTCTCACTGCGGGAGATTCATCTTCGTCAAACTGCCCTTTCTTGGCGCCTATCAAAAACAGCACTAAAAATACTGCCGCCAAAGAAACACTTGCCATCACCATCAAAATTACTATTCCCATAGCGCCTACAAATGTACAATAGGAACGTTAAAAATGTGATGATTTTGGTCACAGGGTACGTTCCTATACCTAATTTATACTCATTCTAAATTTCGGAAAATAAATTTCGATGAAATTCGAGTACTTACTGTAGCAAATATAACTACAGAAATCGAACTGATGGGCATCAAAATAGCCGCTACAACGGGTTCTAAATTTCCAGAAATCGCAAATCCCAAACCTACGACATTGTATAAAAAACTAATAGCAAATGCCGTCCAAATTAATTTAATTGACAATCGAGAAAATCGCATAAATTCAGGCAAATAAGAAAAGTACTCTGAATCCAAAATCGCATCGCAAGACGGAGAGAAATTATTGATATCCTCCGAAATCACAATCCCCACATCGCTTTGTTTAAGCGCTCCCGAATCATTTAAACCATCTCCCAACATCAAAACCTCTTTGCCTTCCGATTGAAGCTTCTTTATATACAACAATTTATCTTCTGGAGATTGATTGAAATGATACCGCGTTCCATCCGGGAAAATCCTTTGTAATTTAGATTTCTCCGAATCATTATCACCCGATAAAATCGACAAACCAAAACCTTCCAAATCCACAACAAGACCCTCGAGGCCCTTTCGATAAAGATTTTGAAATTCAAACTTCCCTTTGATTTCCCCAGCAATTGAAATATAAACCTGAGTTTGATTGACAGGACTTTCTTCATTCGCTCCCACAAAAGACTTGGAGCCGATTTTAATTTCCCTTCCCTCCACTTCACCGATTTGACCTTTCCCAAAAACTTCTTGATATTGCTCAACCGAAAACAATTCACTCATCTGAATTTTTTCATATAAAATACGGCTTAATGGATGGTTCGAGTTTTTCAAAACGGATTTCACTGCGATCAAATCTTTTTCTGCCAACTCTCGCCCCGAATAACTCACCTCAGCACTTTGGTTTTCAGTGATTGTTCCTGTTTTATCAAAAACGATTTCATTGGTTTTCGCCATGGATTCAATCACCGAAGTGCTTTTAATATAAAGCTTTTTCTTTCCAAAAATCCGCATGACATTGCCCAAAATAAAGGGCGAAGACAAACCCAAAGCACAAGGACAAGTAATAATCAATATCGCCGTCACCACTTGTAAAATCTGGGAAGAATCACGAAAATACCAGAATAAAGCTGAAGCCAGGGCAATGAACAAAACAGTTATGACAAAATATTTACTGATGCTATTGGTCAATCGGTTCAATCCCGAATCGGATTTTTGAAATGCCTCATGATTCCAAAGTTGCGTCAGATAACTTTGGTTCACATCTTTGATGATTTCTAGTTCGATGACCGAACCGGATTGTTTTCCGCCCGCAAAAATCTTATCACCTGGTTTTTTAGGGATCAATTTGGATTCGCCCGTCACAAAACTATTGTCAATCATGGCTTCTCCTCGAATTAAAATCGCATCCGCCGGAATGATTTCTTCGTTTCGAATCAAAATCCGATCACCCAATTTCAAATCCGAAAGCAAGGAAGGTTCCTCCACTCCGTCTTTGACTTTCACAACGGCTATCGGATAAAAAGATTTATAATCACGATCAAAAGCCAAAGCTTTATAGGTTCGTTGCTGAAACCATTTCCCAATGAGCATGAAAAACGCAAGCGCCGCAATGCTGTCAAAAAAACCTGGACTCAAATCAAAAATTACATCGTAGGTACTTCGTAAAAACAAAACCCAAAAACCAATTGCGATAGGCAAATCAATATTGATGAATTTGTTTTTTAATCCCTGCCATGCGGACTTGAAATAATCCGTCGCTGAGAAAAACATCACCGGGAGCGAAAGCAAAAACATCCCCCATCGAAAGAAATCCTTGTTCCCTTCCAACCAGGCTTCGGGACTATTCTTAGAAAACGGCAAAGTATATTCAGGAAAGGCAAGCAGCATAATGTTCCCAAAACAAAAACCAGCCACTCCAATTTTTAGAATAAGTGTACGATCGTTCGATTTCTGATCTTTGTTTAGGGATTGCAAACTAATCGTCGGTTTATAACCTAATTGGGTCAAAAGCTTGGCAACTTCACTCAGTTTTATTTCTTGATCTTTGAATGAAATCTGAATGTCTTTCTGCGAAAAATGAACCGTCGAATAATTGATAGCCGGATGGATTTCATGCAAACTTTCCAAAAGCCATACACAAGAAGTACAGTGAATCACCGGAATATGAAAACTTACCAGCGTAGTTCCATCGTCAGAAAAATCCACTACTTTTTCAAAGATTTCCGGGGTATCTAAAAACTCAAAATGCCGATTCGCTTTATCATCAGGGCGAATTCCCGCATCACGGTTCATCTCATAGAAATTCTCAAGACCGTTTAGGTTGAGAATCTCGTAAACCGTCTTGCATCCAACGCAACAAAATGACTTCTCATCGAAGTGAATTTCTTCGGTTTCGAGCTTTTGTCCGCAATGAAAACAATTGTCTATCATACTATTTGCAAAATTACTTTCTAATTCGACTGATTTGACGTAAATTTGACGTGATTTAAGTCATTCTTGTATTATGTCAGATATATTAGAGAACGTTACCAATATTTGTACTTTATTTGAAAACCCCGAAGTTCTTCGTCATTTCACAAAAGAAGAACTCGCTGAGCTCAGTCACGAAAAGAAAATCATCTCGTATAAAAAAGGCGAATCGATCATTGAAGAAGGCGCAACTCCGAAGGGAATTTACTACATCGACAAAGGTACAGCAAAAATGTTCAAGCTGGGATTTAACGGCAAAGAGCAGATTTTACGATTTACCAAATCCGGAGATATCATTGGCTATCGTTCTATCTTGTCCAAACAACCCTACGGCGCATCAGCAACGGCAATGGAAGACACCGAGGTTTGTTTTATCCCGGAAAAGTTTTTCCTGAGAGTTCTGGAAGTTCATCCGAAATTGGCATTTGATATTTTGAGAAGGATTTCAGAAGATTTGGGCGAATCTGCTCAAACCATTACTTTCCTGGCACAGAAAACCGTTCGTGAAAGATTGGCCGAAGTTTTGGTTTTACTCGAAAAGAAACTCGGAACCGACAAAGACGGATTCATCAAAATTTCACTTACCCGTGAAGAAATGGCCAACCTCATCGGAACCGCCACGGAGTCGGCAATCCGACTGATTTCTGAATTCAAAACCGATCATTTGATCGAAGTTGAAGGTCGAAAAATAAAAATTCTCGATCATCCGAAACTCGTGAAATTAGGGCATGTGAATTAAGTTCTTATGTCAAAATGGGTTTTCTTTTTACTTTTACTCCCCTTATTTGCCTTTTCTCAAATATCAAATAAGAACAAAATATATTATGCCTATGAAAATCATCCTGAATTTTCATACTTAAAAAACATTGATATCGTAGTCAAAGAAATTTATAATTCTATTAATCTAAATGGATTAAATTTTCAATTCAAATATTTAGAGGAAGATTCACTAAAAACCTCAAATTCAATCATTACAAATTATGAATTGAACACCAAAGTCAAGTTCATTTTTCAAGACGACAATCTATCCTATCTCACTAAAGAGAGGTTTAATAAATTTAGACGTGGATTTTATCAAAATAAAGATTTAATTGTTTTTGTTTTTTTAGACTCCAAAAATACTATAAATAAAAAGCTAAAAAATGTTGATTTTGAGAATTTTAACATTGGGTATTAATGGATAAAAACTTCGTATCAACCACTTATTTTGACCCAATTCAAGAAAGATTTTAAAGTTCTACTTTTACTTCCAAAATCACCAACTAATAAAAACTGAAATCACAGAATTAAATTCTCAGTTCAGTTGGGACATCACAAACAACTCCAGTTATTATTTCAAAAATGACTCGGTAATTTTTAAGCATTTTAACCAAACTCTAATGGATGGTAGATTTTCTTTAGATCCAAAATATGATTCAGAATATTTATTAAACCTGAGTTACAAAATCTTAAGAAAACTCAATATCCATGAGACAAATTAGAATAGGTTAATTAATTTGAATCAAATTCCCGCCAATACAGATTGAGGTAATATTTCCAAAAAAGGAAGTGCATTGTCATAATTTAAGTTTTCATATTCCAAACCAACGTCCTTCAAAGTTTGGTAATAAGCTTTTTGATGTTCAAAATACATCTTTTCACTCTCTAAAAACCAAGCTTTTTCGCCCAGTTTTTCAGCGATAAACCATTTTTCAAGTAATCGTGCCGTTCGACCGTTACCATCCAGCCAAGGATGAATTTTCAAAAAACTCAAATGAATAAAGGAAGCATAATAAAAAACTTCCTCGAAACTTAAATGCGCATCCAACAAAGTCTTGATATCCGCATATAATTTCCTTACTTCTTTTTCCAAACCAAAAGGACTGGCAGTTGTATATTTTAAATTACCAATTTCATCCGGCGCTGAAACCTCTACACTCTGTATCCGAAGCTTGCCACGCCATTGTTCTTCAAGGAAACTCTTACTCAATAAAATATGCACTTCCGAAATATTTCTTGCACTGATGCGATTTTCTTGTGCAAATTCATACGCACTGTACAAATCATCAACCTTAGAAACATTATCTAATTTACCCGATTTTCTATATTGCATATATGACTTCAAATCGGTATCCTCCCCTTCAATCCTGCAACTGTAAACCGAAGAAGATGCCGTATGAAAATCAAATTCCTCCGTCGAGATTTCCGAGTTTCTCAATCGACTGAAAGCAGCAAATACACCACCTGGAAAATCCCGTAAATAAGGATCTAAAAGCTTATCTGAAATTAACTGAAGATTCATTGTCTAAATTTAAACAATTCGATGGAATTTCATCAATCTTGTTCCTCCTCAAAATATTCAAACAAAAAAACATTATACGGGAAACGAGTAATGTGGATTTTTCTCACTTCTTCATAAATCGTTTTTCGCAATTCGACCATATTTTCCTTTTCGGTTGCCGAAATAAACAAAGTCGGATTTCCACTTTTGGCCATCCAAGTACGTTTCCATTCTTCCAAAGAAATATTTTCACGACGAACTTCGGTCAAATCATCCTCGTCCTTTTTGATGTAGGAAAAATTATCAATCTTATTGAAAACCAAAACCGTAGGCTTATCCTTACTTCCGATTTCATTTAGAATTTCATTGACCGAATGAATGTGATCTTCGAAACTCGGATGCGAAATATCCACTACGTGCACCAATAAATCCGCTTCGCGAACTTCATCCAAAGTAGATTTAAAAGACTCCACTAATTGCGTCGGCAACTTTCGGATGAACCCAACCGTGTCGGTCAATAAAAAAGGAAGATTTCCGATGACCACTTTCCGAACCGTTGTGTCGAGCGTCGCAAATAATTTGTCTTCCGCAAAAACTTCCGATTTGCTCAAAACGTTCATCAGTGTAGATTTCCCAACGTTTGTGTAACCAACCAAAGCCGCACGCACAAGCGCACCTCGATTGCTTCTTTGGGTCGCCATCTGTTTGTCAATCGCCTTTAATTTATCTTTGAGCAAAGTAATCCGGTCACGAATGATTCGTCGGTCGGTTTCGATTTCGGTTTCACCCGGACCGCGCATCCCGATTCCTCCTCGCTGACGCTCCAAATGCGTCCACATTCGGGTCAGTCGAGGCAATAGGTATTCGTATTGCGCCAATTCTACTTGGGTTCTCGCATAAGAAGTTTGGGCGCGTTGCGCAAAAATATCAAGGATTAACTGCGTTCGATCGATGATTTTCCGTTCGACTGCTTTTTCAATGTTCTTTAACTGGGAAGGAGTTAGTTCGTCATCAAAAACCACAGTATCAATCTCATTTTCTTCCACAAACTGTATGATTTCTTCTAATTTACCTGAACCCACGAAGTATTTCGGATCGGGTTTGTCCATTTTCTGGGTAAAACGCTTTGCCACTTCAGCTCCCGCCGTATAGGCAAGAAACTCAAGTTCATCCATGTATTCTTCCAGTTTATCTTCGGGTTGTTCACGTGTAATCAATCCTACGAGAACAACTTTTTCATAGTATGCTTCTTTCTTTTCTAACATATAGTTGTACAAATATAATTCAACTCAACTGAAAGATAGAATTGAATTTGAGATTTGAATGCCAACAGAAATTACGCCAAATTATTTCTTCATAAATTTTCTTGTATAAACTTTTCCGTTCACATCCTTGAAAATCGCCACATAAACACCTTTGGGCAAAGTTTGAATGTAAATGCTTCCCGAATTCGACAGATTTTCTTTGTGAATAAGTTTTCGAGCCGAAACATCTACGATATCCAATGAATGAATTTTTGAATTTAGATTTCCAAAACGATAAACCAATTGGTTATTTTGTACTGTTAAATTCAAATCAACGGCATTGAATTCCTTGATTCCCATCGTGCTGGTTTTGGCAAGTTCGATGATAAATTCAAGGCCTAATTTGGCAAACTTAGCCGCATGCGAAGCATCATTTCCCATATTGGCATAAGTGTCTTGAGGCGAGTGATAATACGGATTGTACTCATCTTCCGAAGCTTCAAACGGATAAACCGCCATAAATCCAAAATCGCTCCAGGCCGCATGATCGCTACAAGCATAACCGCATTCTGAGTGTTGATAAGTCAAGGCATGAACTCCCGATGAATTATAATGTTCCAAAAGTTCAACCACAAATAAATTCAATTCCGGACTTACATAATTCGGGTCGCTCACCAGAAAAACATCGTCTTGAGAACCATGGTAATTGACCATATCCAAATTCATCATTCCCAGCACATTTTTATTTTCCCACATATAGGTTTCAGCAATATCGGCCGCACCCATCAATCCGATTTCCTCGGCCGCAAATGCCATAATCTGAACTGTTTTCAACGGTCGAAAATCATTGGCCAATAGCACATACAATACTTCTGTAATCGTAGCTACACCCGAAGCATTATCATCTGCACCCGGTGCATTGTCCGGATTCCAATAATCTCCACTGTCCAAATGCGCACCCAAAATAGCGACTTCATTATTGTCTTCAACACCCGGAAATGTGAAAATCACCGATTTCTGATCGGTAAAATTGTGCTCATAAAACTCGACACTCACATCGGTCCGTCCCGCATCATTTGCCATGGTTTGCCAAATTTCTTTTAAATCATTGGCTGCCTGAATTCCTTGTGGTTTATCGTGAAACCGAGTTCCATAATTCTCCAATAAAATAATCAGATCACCAATTCTTTCCGCTTCCACGATCGATAAAGCTTCCTGAACATATGCATCCTCTGTTATGGTAAAATCCAAAACCGATTTATTCACCGAAGGAAATTTATAAAGCGACTCAATCGCCGAAATCTCATCTTTTCTAATGATAAATCCAGGGCCACGACTTCCTCTGTTTTCCAATGTCAACCCATGATTTAAGTTCAAATAAACGGCTGACAAACCTTCATGAGTTTCTAAAACCTGTATATCTTGAGAGCTCTGCGCTTTTATTTTATCGGCCAATTGGTTTTCCATCGTGGCATACCTCCAAACCGGACTTTGCGCCCAAACACCCATCGGAAAAACTGCTAAAAGCAGTAGAATTGTGAATTTATTTCTCATTATAAATAACTAAAGGGAGTAAAAATAGAATAATTTGAATGAATTTTCACGTTAAATAAAATAAGGATGCAATAATTTTGTCTATTTTTAGGACTTAAATTCAAAAAAGACATGAAAAAAGTATTGACAATTTTAAGTTTAGCCGGACTGATGGCGTTTTCTCAAGCTCAAGTGACAACGCCCGCTGCCAGTGCGCCAACTGAAATGGAAATAACAGTGGGTCTGACCAAAATTGAACTCGAATATTCAAGACCCAACAAAAATGACCGAGAGATTTTTGGCAATCTGGTTCCTTATGGAAAAATTTGGAGAACAGGTGCCAACAAAAACACAACCATCTCATTTTCTGACGATGTAATCATCGATGGACAAACTTTGAAAGCTGGTAAATATGCCATTTACACAAAACCGGAAAAGGAGAGTTGGGAAATTTATTTCTATACCGACACCGAAAACTGGGGAAATCCGGAGAAATGGGAGGAATCAAAAATCGCCGCCAAAACCACAGCTAAAGCCAATAAAATTCCTTTGGACGTGGAAACTTTTTCAATTTCAATCGATGAACTGACACATGATTCAGCCAAATTGAATTTCCTGTGGGACAATATTTATGTGGAAACAAAAATCGAAGTTCCAACCGATAAAAAAGTGATGGCATCTATCGCAGAAACTATGAAAGGAAATCCGACGCCTCAGGATTATTTGGCCGCCGCTAATTATTATTACACAACCGGAAAGGACATTCAGCAAGCCAAAAAATGGATTGATGAAGGAATGAAAGACAACAAAGAACCAAGATTCTGGCAATTGCGACAGCAATCCTTGATTTACGCAAAAGCTGGCGATATCAAAGGAGCGATTTCATTGGCTCAAAAATCTTTGGACGCGGCCAAACAAGCTGGAAACGAAGATTACATCAAAATGAACCAGGACTCTATCAAAGAATGGTCGAAAAAATAAGTTGAATTAAAATATCGAAAAAGGTGGCTTCTATCCCCAAATGTCGGATAGCCACCTTTTTATTTTCTAATCCTTTGAATGAATTCCGAAATCTTTTCTATCGGATTTTTCGCGATGAATTTCACAAATGCCGATCCGATGATCGCTCCTTTTGCATAGACGGTTGCCGATTCAAAAGTTTCCTTATTACTGATTCCAAATCCAACGATTTGCGGATTTTTCAAGTTCATTTCATGAATTCTTTTGAAATAATCCAATTCTTCGCTTCCAAACGAATTCCTTGCGCCGGTCACACTCGCCGAACTCACCATATAAATAAATCCATCCGAAAGACTGTCGATGTAACGGATTCTTTCTTCGCTCGTTTGAGGCGTAATCAGAAAGACATTGGTCAAATTATATTTCTTAAAAATGGATTGGTAATTTTCATGATAAACGTCCACCGGCAAATCGGGAATGATCAAACCATCGATGCCTATTTCGGCAGATTTTGCACAAAATTCTTCCACTCCATATTGTAAAATCGGATTGAAATAACCCATAATTATCAACGGAATGGAAACGGTTTTTCGGATGTCTTTCAATTGTTCAAACAAAATTTCTGTCGTCATTCCGTTTTCAAGTGCTTTTGTGGAACTCGCCTGAATGGTCGGACCATCGGCCAAAGGATCGCTAAACGGCAATCCGATTTCAATCATATCCACACCCGATTTTTCGAGTGCTTCAATGATGGATTGGGTGTCATTCAACTCCGAAAATCCAGCCGTGAAATAAATAGATAGTATTTTTTTGTTTTCTGCTAATTTTTGTTGAATTCGATTCATTTTTAATTCGTTTGTCGAAACTCGAACTTCGAATTTCGTAATTCTTATATGGCAAAATATTTAATATAGGTACTCAAATCCTTATCTCCCCGACCGGAAAGATTAATGACCACAATTTCTTCCGGACTGAAGTTTTTCTTTTCTAAAGCTGCAAATGCATGAGCGCTCTCAATCGCCGGAATGATGCCTTCCATTTGGGTTAATTGAATTCCGGCTTGCATGGCTTCATCGTCCGTGACCGATAAAAATTCGGCTCTTCCGCTTTCACACAGATGCGCATGCATCGGTCCGACTCCCGGATAATCCAGTCCCGCCGAAATCGAATAAGGTTCCGTGATTTGTCCGTCTTCGGTTTGCATCAACAGTGTTTTGCTTCCATGGATAATTCCTTCCCGACCCAAAACGGAAGTCGCCGCCGTTTCGCCCGAATGAATGCCTTTTCCTGCTGCCTCTACCGCAATTAAATTCACTTTTTCTTCGTCCAGAAAATGATAAAATGCGCCGGCAGCATTGCTTCCACCACCTACACAGGCAATCACATAATCCGGATTTTCTTTGCCTTCGGCTTCTTTTAACTGGGATTTTATTTCTTCCGAAATCACCGACTGAAATCTCGCCACCATATCGGGATAAGGATGCGGACCTACCACCGAACCGATGATGTAATATGTATCCACCGGATTATTTATCCAATCGCGAATGGCTTCGTTTGTGGCGTCTTTCAGCGTTCTGCTTCCCGATTTTGCCGGAATTACGGTTGCGCCCAACATTTTCATTCGGGCGACATTTGGCGCTTGTCGCGCGATGTCAATTTCGCCCATATAAACAATGCATTCCAAGCCCATCAAAGCACAGGCAGTCGCCGTCGCAACCCCGTGCTGTCCGGCTCCGGTTTCTGCAATGATGCGTTTCTTCCCCAACTTTTTGGCGAGAATAATTTGTCCAAGTGTATTGTTGATTTTATGCGCTCCGGTGTGGCATAAATCTTCCCGTTTCAAATAAATTTTGGTTCCGTATTTTTCCGATAATCTTTGTGCGAAATACAGAGGCGTTGGCCGTCCCACATAGTCTTTCAACAATTTCTGAAATTCTTTTTGAAAAGGCTCCGATTCGATTATTTCCAAATAAACCGATTTCAGTTCTTCCACATTCGGATATAACATTTCAGGAATGAAAGCTCCGCCAAATTTGCCGTAATATCCTTTTTTATCTACTTGATAATTCATTTCAATAGTTTTAATTTTTGATAAAATTTCTTTACCAATTCCACGTTTTTCAAACCCGGCTGAGTTTCAAACCGACTGTTGATGTCAACGGTTTGGATTTGGGGAATTTCTTTTTGTATTTCAACAATACGTGGAATATCCTCCTCCGAAATTCCTCCGCTCAAAATGATTTCTTTCTCTGAATTGTAATTTTTTAAAATTTCCCAATTGAATTTCACACCGTTTCCACCATAATTTTTTCCTTTTGTGTCCAATAAAAAAGCATCGACCACTTCATAATTTTCTAATTCTCCAAAATCGAATTCTTCATTGATTGCAAAAGCTTTCCAGATTTTAATTTCAGGATTTAATTGTTTCAATTTTTCACAATCTTTAGGTGTTTCATCCCCGTGCAACTGAACAATATCCAATTGAAATTCCTGAATTTTTTGGGTAATTTTTTCCGGACTTTCATTTACAAAAACCCCCACTTTTTGAACTTGCGGGGAAACTTCAATCGCTTTTTCCTCAAATAACCGCGCCGATTTCTCATAAAAGATAAAACCTAAAAAATCGGGTTTTAAGTCCGAAATGGATTTTATATTTTCAGGATATTTCATCCCACAAACTTTGAGTTTCATCGGTTTAAGTTTTGAATGAATTCATTAGCAGATTTTCCTGCATTTTCCGTTTTCATGAAATTTTCGCCAACCAAAAATCCCTGATAACCAAATGATTGCAACTCCCTAATCGAATCAGGATTACTAATTCCACTTTCAGAAACTTTTAAAAATTCATCGGGAATATGCGGAGCCAGATTTTTACTATTGTCCAAGTTCACTTCAAAAGTTTTGAGGTCGCGGTTATTGACACCGATTAAATCCAGACTGGCCATAATCGATTTTTCCAATTCTTCGAGATCATGAACCTCCAGCAAAACTTCCAATCCCAGACTCTTCGCGAATTTTGAAAGCTTTTCGATTTCATTCCGACTCAAAACAGCCGCAATCAGCAAAATCAAGTCGGCTCCGAAAGCTTTGGCTTCCAAAATCTGAAATTCGTCCACGATGAATTCTTTTCTGAGCAATGGCAAATCACAACTAGCCCGCGCCAATAACAAGTCCTCTAAAGAACCGCCAAAATATTTGATATCGGTCAAAACCGACATTCCACAAACGCCAGCTTTTTCGTAGCCTTTGGCAACATCGCCCACATTGGCGGATTGATTGATTTGGGATTTGGAAGGCGAACGTCTTTTAAATTCGGCTATAATTCCGGTAGAAGAATTTTTCAGTTTTTCTTTTAATGAAATCGTTTCCCGCTGAAATAAAACGGAATTCTCCAATTGCGAAGCCGGAATAATTGATTTTTTCAATTCAACTTCCTTTTTTTTATCGGTAATTATTTTATCTAAAATGTTCAATTTTATAATTTTTAACCACAAAGTGCACAATGATTTTCACAATGGACACTAAGTTCAATTTCTACTCAGTTTAATTAATTTATTCAAAGATTTTTCGGCATTTCCATTCAGCAAATTCTCTTTTGCTAGTTCGAATCCATCTTTCACCGGAATATTTTTAACCATAGAAATGGCGATTCCTGCATTGGCTGCAACTACATTGTTTTGGGCTTCGGTTCCTTTGCCTGATATAATTTGTCGAAAAATCCGCGAAGCATTTTCCAAAGATTTGCCACCGAAAATTTCTTCCTCCTGAATTTTTGAAATGCCCAATTCCGGAGCAGAAAAAATCCCTGTTTTTTCATTCGTAATGAATTTACAATCCGCCGTCAGAGAGACTTCATCATGTCCGGACAGCGAATGCAGAATCGTATAATTCTTATCACCTTTTTGATACAGATAACCATACATACGCATCAATTCCAAATCAAAAACCCCAACCAATTGATGTTTGGGAAAGGCCGGATTGATCATCGGACCCAACATATTGAAAAAGGTTTTCAGCCCCAATTCCTTTCGGACGGGCGCGACATTTTTCATGGTCGGATGAAACAAAGGCGCATGCAAAAAACAAATTCCGGCTTCATTTAGACTTCGCTTCAAAAAATCATCATCGGAACTGAATTTCACACCCAAAGATTCCAACACATTACTGCTTCCGCTCACCGAGGAAACGCCATAATTTCCATGTTTTGTAACCGGAATTCCGGCACCGGCGACGACAAAAGACGCCAACGTGGAAATATTGAAAGTATTTTTTCCGTCACCACCCGTTCCACATAAATCGATGGTTTCAATATCTCCCAAATCCACTTTTTTACAGAGTTCGAGCAGCGCATTTCGAAACCCTTCCAATTCGACAATCGTAATCGGACGCATCATAAATACCGTGAGCAAAACCGCAATGGAACCCGGATTGTATTTTCCTTCGGAAATATCCACCAAAAGATTTCGGGCTTCTTCTTTGCTCAATTGTTCGTAGTGTGTTAGTCTTTGTATTATGCTTTTCATGGCGTTTGATTTGTTGGCGAATCGGGTCAGGTTTCTCTGAGGGAGTTGTAATATTTTAAAGTTTCACCCAGTTTTCAATTATCTTTTTTCCATTGGGTGTCAAGATGCTTTCAGGGTGAAATTGAACGCCGCGCACATCATAATTTCTGTGGCGAAGCGCCATAATTTGTCCGTTTTCATCTACCGATGTGATTTCCAATTCATCCGGAAAATTTTCACGGGAAACAACCCAGGAATGATATCTTCCGATTTCAAAATGACTCGGAATGTTCTGAAATAAAGGTTCGTCGGATACTTTGACGATAGAAAAAGTAGCGACGCCATGAAATACATCATCCAGATTTTCCAGTTTTCCGCCAAATACTTCGCCGATGGCTTGTTGGCCAAGACAAACACCCAAAATGCTCTTGGTCGGAGCTAATTCTCTGATGATTTCCATCATTTTACCGGCTTCGGATGGTATTCCCGGGCCGGGCGACAGTAAAATTTTATCAAAACTTTCCACTTCTGAAAGTTCAATCTGATTGTTGCGACGCACCGTTACTTCACAGTCAAATTCCTCTAAATAATGCACCAAATTGTACACAAAAGAGTCGTAATTGTCAATGACTAATATTTTTTTCATGAATTTTATATTTGTTCTGCTAATTCCAAAGCTTTGTTTAAAGCGCCCAATTTGTTATAAACTTCCTGCAATTCATTTTCCGGAACACTTCCAGAAACCACTCCTGCTCCCGCCTGATAATACAAATGATGATTTTTACTTACAAACGAACGGATGATAATCGCATGGTTAAAGCTTCCGTCAAATCCCATAAAACCAATGGCGCCACCATAGAAATCACGATTGACATTTTCGTATTTTTCCAAAAGCGACATGGCTTTGTATTTGGGAGCGCCGCTCAAAGTTCCGGCCGGAAAATTATCGGCAACGACCTGAAACGGATGGATTTCTTTTTGGATTTCACCTGTCACTTTACTCACCAGATGAATCACATGTGAGAAATATTGAACCTCCCGAAACACCTCCACCCGAACATTCCGTGCATTTCGACTTAAATCATTTCGCGCCAGATCCACCAGCATCACATGTTCCGATTTTTCCTTTTGGTCATTGCTTAATTTTTTAGCCAAAACCGCATCCTCCTCATCATTTCCGGTTCTTTTAACCGTTCCGGCAATCGGATGTATTTCTACTATTCTATTATTGATTACCAACTGAGCTTCAGGTGAACTTCCGAATATTTTAAAATCACCATAATCAAAATAAAACAAATAAGGCGAAGGATTTACACTCCGCAATGTGCGGTAAACATTGAATTCATCACCCGAAAACTTCTGAATGAACCGTTTGGAAGGTACAATCTGAAATACGTCACCCCGCTGACAATGGTCTTTGCATTTCTGCACCAGTTCCTTATATTCCTCATCAGAAATATTGGTTTGAGGTGTTCCCTGTTTTTTGAATTCAAATTCCGCAAAAGATTTGACTTTCAACAAACTTGAAATTTCATCCAAATTGTCTGAACCGTCTGTACTATGACTGAAAACATAGGCTTCATTGTTGAAATGATTGATGGCGATAATGTTTCGGTAAACGGCATAATACAAATCGGGAATTTGCAAATCTCCATCCTTTTTTTTGATTTTTAAATCTTCAAAATAGCGTACCGCATCATAGCTCATGTAACCAAATAATCCGTTTTGGATGAATTTCTCCGAACTTGGATTGGCTTCAAAATTAGAAGCAAAACCCTGAATTTCAGCCACTAAATTCACCGAATCATTCAAAGAAACTCGTTCTGTCTTCCCATCGGGAAATTCTTTGAGCAATTCTTCATTCTGCACTTTTATGGAAGCCATCGGTTGAAAACAAATATAGCTGAATGCATTCTCATTGGCATGATAATCAGAACTTTCCAACAAAATGGAGTGAGGAAATTTGTCGCGCAATCTGAGATAGACCGATACCGGCGTGATGGTATCAGCCAGAAATTTTCGTGATTTGGTATGTAATTTATATTTCATTTTTAAAGTTTCAGAATTTCGGATACAAAAAAAGCCCGTCGTGAAGACGGGCCTTTGATTTTATTCCAAGAGGTATAGCTTCACTACTTTCGAAGTTGCGAAGTCCACCACCAATTGTTATTTAATTCTAAATTTTTCATGTTTTGATTTTTCAAATTTAGAAATTGATTTTGAATTTGCCAATTTTTATTTTCCTATTTCTTCCAATTCATCTAATTCGTTATCCGGTTTGTTCCAAATCGTCTGAATGAAAACCGCAATCAAAATCACCAAAGCACATCCAAACAAATTCAACCATAAATACGGCATCCAGTCAAATTTCCATCCGATGATCACAATAATTTGCGTAATGATCGCCGCAATGAATACCGAATTTCCTCGGACAAAACGGAAGAAAAATGCCAGCAGAAAAATCCCCAAAACATTCCCGTAAAATATCGATCCGATGATGTTTACCAACTGAATTAAATTGTCAAACAAATCCGCAACGCAGGCAAATAAAATCGCCAGCACACCCCACATAAGCGTAAACCATTTCGAAGCTTTCAGATAATGCCCGTCCGTTTCTCCGTCATTGTTGCGTTTGTACAAATCCATGGTTGTGGTGGTTGCCAAAGCATTTAATTCTGAAGCCGTAGAAGACATCGCCGCGCACAATGCCATGGCCAGCAACAAGCCGATAATGCCTTTCGGGAGATGATTCAGGATGAAATGAATGAAAACATAGTCTTTATCGTTGGTTTCAACCGTGGAATCGGCTTGGGAAATGATTTGACGTGCTTCTTCGCGCAATTCTTTGTCTTTGTTTTCAGCAGAAATAATGGCTTTTTTCAAAGCTATTTTTTCAGTTTCTTCCGCACTTACATAATTAAAAATCAAATCTTTTTTCGCTTCGAAATTCTTTGAATTCTCATTTTCCAATTCTGAATATTGCTCAAAATAGGTTGAATTTTCAATGGATTTCTGAGCCACCGGATTAAAATTCAAGGGAGAAGGATTGAATTGATAAAACACAAAAACCATCACGCCCACGAGCAAAATGAAAAACTGCATCGGCACTTTGAGAAATCCGTTCATGATCATTCCCATCTGACTTTGCTTCACCGATTTTCCGCTCAGATAGCGCTGAACCTGACTTTGATCCGTTCCGAAATAACTCAGTGAAAGGAAAGTTCCGCCTATGATTCCGCTCCAAATCGTGTATCGGTTATCAAAATCAAATGAAAAATCCAGAATGTCCATTTTACCGCTTGCGCCCGCAATTTCCAAGGCATTGGAGAAATTAATTCCATCGGGAAGCGAATAAACCAAAATGACAAATGCCACCGCCATTCCGCCCATCATAATCGACATTTGCTGTTTCTGGGTGACATTTACCGCTTTGGTTCCGCCCGAAACAGTATAAATAATGACCAACGAACCGATGATGATGTTCAACCAAGTCAGATCCCAACCCAAAACTGCAGACAAAATTATCGAAGGCGCAAAAATGGTAATTCCAGCCGATAAACCTCTTTGAATTAAAAACAAAGAAGCCGTTAAAGTTCTGGTTTTCAGATCAAAACGACTTTCCAAAAATTCGTAAGCCGTATAAACATTTAATTTATGATACAAAGGAATGAAAACCAGACAGATGATGACCATCGCAATCGGCAATCCGAAGTAAAATTGTACAAAACCCATCCCGTCGTGAAAGGCTTGTCCGGGTGTGGAAAGAAAGGTGATCGCACTGGCCTGAGTCGCCATTACGGACAATCCCACGGTAAACCAATTTGAGTCATTTCCTTTCAGAAAATCCTGCACACTGCTTTGACCACGCGTCTTCCAAACACCGTAAACCACGATGAACAACATCGAACCAATCAATATAATCCAGTCAATTCCGTGCATCAGCTAAAAATTTTCATCAGAATGTAAAACACGAGAATGTATCCGGCATTGGCGAGCAAAACCCAGGTGTAGGATTCGCGCCAGGACTTTTTAATGAGTGTTTCTTTTTCTTTCATTTTATTATTTTTAATAACGGATGTCATTCAGAGCAAAGCGTAGCGGAGCGAAGAATCTATTATTCATTTTATTTCCCTAAAGATAAAATATTTGCCAACAATCGATAAGCGCCCGGTACGCCTTCCGGCAATTCGCGGAAGAAACTCAATCCGGTGTAAACATAATAGCCCTTTCCGTATTTCGCCACGAGCAAACTGCCTTTCATCGGTGCTTCGCCTTTGTCGTGCATCGATAAAATAGGCGTAAATTCTTTGCTCCAGTTGTCGGGAAAATACAATCCTCTTTCCTGCACCCAACCTTCGAAATCTTTCGAAGTAATTTTGTTCGGAACATTCAAAACCGGATGATTTTTATCCAAAAACTTCACTTCCGAATTTTCATCGGTCACACGATCGCGCGAGAGTGTCAATGGAAACGGTGCAACTTCCTCTGTCAAAACATCTCGCGAAGTATTGTACTGAACTACTAAATTTCCACCGTTTTTCACATACTCAAACAAGATTTTATTTTTGAATTTTAATTCCGGAATTACGTTAAATGCACGAATTCCCAAAACAACGGCATCCAATCTATCCAAGTTTTCGGCCGTAATATTTTGAGGCGAAATGATTTCCACTTGATATCCTATTTGACGTAGATTTTCAGGAACGGAGTCGCCTGCGCCCATGATGTATCCGATTTTTTCACCTTTCTTCTCGATGTCTATTTTGACCAATTTGGCCGATCCGGGCAATAAAACTTTCTGTTCAGGAATATGATCGTAATTGATTTCAATCAATTGATTTTCATAAGTTCCAATCCCAACTTTCAGTTGTGGGATTAATTCTCCTTCGGACTGATTTTTCGGTGGATTAACTTCAAACCAAAAGGTTTTCTCTTCTCCTTTTGCATTCAAAATTACTTCCTGATTTTCAGGTGAAATCTTCCAACCATCCGGTGCTTTCAAACTTAAATTTCCATTTAAATTCTCAACAAATGATTTTATTTTCACCGGAATTCGCTGCGTATTTTCATTACCAAAAATCAAAACTTTTTCTTCGACATTGACCGAAACTTCAGGCAAAACCACAAAAGGTTTATAGGTTTCGCCTTTTGCCGGATCATTGTATTTATAAACTACCGGTTTTTCGAGATGAAAATCCTGTCCCAAAATATTTAAGTTGAACAAAACGCTGTATGGTGGCGGCGCTTCCGGCAATCCAATCAATTTCTCATCGCTCACTTTGTACATTCCCAAACTTCCTTTTTCTTCGAGCCAATAAGGCGAAGTCGGTTTCAAAAAGGCGGAACTGACCAAAGTTCTATCGGAATGATAAGCTTGATTGGGTTTTAAATCTTTATTTAGTTTTTCGAGTTGAATTTCATTTAATTTGATCGAAAGATCACTTCGGTTAATCGCTTCAATTTTCACATCGGCATTCCTACCAACCGTCGTATAAGGTTCTTTGGCAACCGCTTCCAAAAATAATCCAGAGCAATGGTAAATGATGTTTTTTATTTCTTCTAATTTAATTTTTCGCCAATGTTTGTCTTCCAATTTTAAAATCAATTGGTAGGCTTTTATGAGTTCAGGAACGGATTTGGACGGATTTGTAAAATCAAATTCCTTTTCAACTTTTGATAAAATCTCTCCGATTGCCTTTCCGCCTTTTACACGGTTCCAACTGGTATCAATTCCTTCAAACACATTATTTTGAGGTTTTCCTCCCTTTATGGGTTCCAAATATTCCATTGCGCTTCCGCGAACCGCCGTCGCTCCAAATCCTTGTGAACTGTGTTGGCTTCGGCTTTTGGCTGCAATTTCGGAATTGCTCAATCCCAAAGTGGGATAATAAGACCCGATGTCCATTACAAAAAGATTGGTTTTATCGGCCTTTTCAAATTTCTCCTGACTTCCATAGAAAAACCAGGATTGGTTCCAGAAAAGCCTTTTAGGTTGCCAGGTCGAAAACTTTTTTAATTGTTCCGGAAAGGCTGATGAATTTGCGGCCAAATCAAAGGCTTCCACGCTCAACATCGCAGATGCGGTATGGTGTCCGTGCGTGGTTCCGGGTGTGCGATGGTCAAATCGGTTGATGATGACATCGGGTTGAAATTTGCGGATGACATACACCAAATCGCTTAAAACTTCTTCTTTGTCCCAGATTTCGAAAGTTTCATCCGGATGTTTGGAATAACCAAAATCGTTGGCACGAGAAAAATATTGAATTCCACCGTCGATTTTCCGCGCTTGAACTAGTTCCTGCGTACGAATTACACCTAAGAGCTCCCGCAATTCCGATCCGATTAAATTTTGTCCGCCATCACCGCGCGTCAGGGAAATATAGGCCGTTTGGGCGTGAACATCATTGGCAAAATAGGAAATCAAATGGGTGTTTTCATCGTCGGGATGCGCTGCTACATACAAAACCGAACCGAGGAAATTCAGTTTTTGGATGGATTCGTAAATCTCGGCAGAACTTGGTTTTTTAGGTGCCTGAGCAAAATTAAATTGGGACAATAAAAAAATGAGTGCAATAAAATATTGTTTATGCATTTTGTGGTTCGTTATTTTTTTTTAAAAGCTAAAATTAATGAAATTAAAATTTTCACCACAAGGAAAAATCAAAAAGACTTGTAAAGACCTGTCAGGTTTCAAAAACCTGACAGGTCTCAACTCTCCCATTCCTCATAAAACCTCTCCAAAAATTCTTCTAAAAATTGATGACGTTCTTCGGCGATTTTCTTTGCTGAATTAGTATTCATCAAACCTTTTAATTTGAGAAGTTTGTCGTAGAAATGTTGAATGGAAGTTTCTTCTGGGTTTTCGGGATTGTAGATTTCTCGCTGTTTGCTTCCGCCATAGGCAAAAGTCCGGGCGAGTCCGATGGCGCCCAAAGCATCCAATCGGTCAGCGTCCTGAACGATTTTGGCTTCCAAACTTGTGGGGGCATTTCCTTTGCTGAAGGAAACCTGGGAAACAATTTCGATGATTTTGGAAATCGTTTCTTTGGGAAGATTTAATTCGAATAAAAATTCGGAAATTAATTCTTCCGATTTATCCATTCCGTCGTGTAATTTATAATCACCTACATCATGAAGCCAAGCCGCCAATTCGACTAAAAATAAATCGGCATTTTCTTCTGAAGCAATTTTTCGAGCTGTTTTCACCACGCGTTGAATGTGGTAAAAATCGTGTCCGGTGGTTTCGCCGGTAAATCCTTTTTTGATATAGTTTCCGGCTGCGATTAGAATTTCTTGTTTGTTCATCTGACAAAAATAGTTGCTGTTGATTGAAGAAAAAAGCCCGAATTAGTTCGGGCTTAGATTTATTTTTTAATCCACTTCAAATTCTTCCTTTGATTATCAACTATGAGTTGTACAACATATGTTCCTGGCGGAAGATGAGATAAATTATAGGTTCTCAAGGATTTGGATACAGTATCTTTTTGAGTAAATACATTTCGGCCGTTTAAATCAAAGATATTTATCTTGAAATCAGAAACTTCTTCTTTTAATTGGATATTCAGAATTCCGGAAGAAGGATTTGGGTAAACTGAAATGGGGTTTTGAGTCATGTCTTCGGTTCCCATGATAATTTCTTCAACTAATAACCCGTCCCTTGTGTTATTTCCTTTGTAACCATTCCAAAGAATTTTACTTTCATCATAAGGGACGTTCAAATTATAAGAACTGATGAAAAGAGAGTCAGTTGAAGCTCCGAAATTGAGCGTATAGGAATTGAGCGAAATATCCATCATTCCGTCATTATCAATATCCCCCACAACCGCTCCGTTCAGATAGGTAAACCCTCTCGGGCGTAACGGAAATCCATCAATTTCCCCTGAACCATCCACAGAATAAGCATGAAGATATCCATAACCTTCGGAATCTGTAATATTACTTCCAAAAATTATTTCCATCACTCCATCATTGTTAATATCTGCGACTGTAATCACTCCTTCATTGCCTCCTATTTTATTAATAGGAAAGTTGGCGAGATCACTTCCATCGGGCGACATTCCATAAATGGTAGGGAGCGAATTTCCTTCAGAAAAATTCGGGTTGCCAACAAAAATTTCATAGACTTCATCTCCGTCCAAATCGACTACAGTTGGTGGTGCATAGGTCCAATTTCCAATCGCATACGGCCATCCGTCTGCATAAGTTCCATCATTATTCATGACGTAGTATGCCGAAGCATCTCCGTGGTTGGCTCCTACGATTTCCAGTTCGTCATCTCCATCCAAATCCACTAAAACGGGAGATTGGTAGGAATAAGCAACTGAAGGATCGTAAACTGGGAATCCGGACAATATTGTTCCGTCGGGTTGGATGGCAAAAATTCCGGTATTGTATCCTGCGACAATAACTTCCTTTATTCCATCATTATTTATGTCACCGACAGACGGAGTGAAACAAGACACGGAACCAATATCATAAGGCCAATTGGCGTTCAATTCGGTTCCATCCAATTTAAAAACATGGATATATGCAGAAGTTCCGCTGATTCTTTCCGCCGTGATGATTTCCATAATCCCATCATCGTCCAAATCAGCAAGCGCAGGCGCATTTGAAATAAGCGTGGAGTGCGTTCTTGGCCAACCATCCAAGGCATTTCCCTGATGATCAAGAACGTAAGTTCCATTTGTTAAAGTTGAAAACCCGAAATTGAAAACGATTTCCAAGTCACCGTCTCCATCCATGTCAGCAACGGCCGGCGGATAAAGAATGGGACCTTCGACGTCTACTTCAAATAGAATTGATCCATCACCTTTGATAGCATAAAATTTCTGGTCGATTCCAATTAGAAGTTCATCCACTCCATCATTATCCAAATCGGCCAATGTCAGTCCTCTGGTATTTTTTGAATACTGAAATGCAGGAGCTTCAAAGGTCATAAATGGATCCGGGGAAATCTCATTTGGATACAAGAGCACTTCCGGTGCCTGAATTTCTTCTACTGAAAATTCTCCGTTTTCGTTTACCTTTGCCATCATAAAAGAGGCTTGGGCGGAAACAAATCCAATTAACGTTAAGTTGGTAATGAACGTAAAGATTTTCTTCATAATGATTGTTTTAATTTCTTAAAGTTAGGAAATAATCATTTTTCAAAAGACATATTCCGCACATAATTAATTATTCACCAATTAATTGCCCGATATTTGAATATTTATTTTAAATTTGCACCCTCAAAAATGTAATTTAACCGGGACAGAGTTCCCACAATACATATAAAATGGCAACAAAAATCAGATTGCAAAGACACGGTAGAAAAGGAAAAGCTTTCTTTCACATCGTTATCGCGGACTCGAGAGCGAAAAGAGACGGACGTTTCATCGAGAAAATCGGAACTTACAACCCTGTGACTAACCCTGCACAAATCGAGTTGGATTTGGACAGAGCTGTTCATTGGTTGCAAGTAGGTGCAGAGCCTACCAACACAGCGAGAAACATTCTTTCTTACAAAGGTGCTTTGATGAAAAAACACTTATTGGGCGGTGTAGCAAAAGGTGCTTTCAGCGAAGAAGAAGCAGAAAAGAGATTTGAAGCTTGGTTGGAAGAAAGAGCCAATGCGGTTCAGGCGAAAAAAGATGGTTTGGCACAAGCAAAAGCGGAAGCTAAATCGGCTGCTTTGGAGGCTGAAAAGAAAAAATCAGAAGCTCGTATAGCAGTGGAAGAAGAAGCTCCTGCTGAAGAAGTGGAAGCAACTGAAGAAAACGCTGAAGTTGCAGCAGAAGAAACGACTGAAGAAGTTGTTGCTGAAACAGAAGCTACTGAAGAGCCGGCTGCTGAAGCAAGTTCTGAAGAAGAAAAAACAGAAGAATAATTCAATTCGTCTGATGCAGAAAGAAGATTGTTATTACTTAGGTAAAATCACCAAACTTCATGGTTTCAAAGGAAACTTAATCCTGCATCTTGATACAGACGAACCAGAATTATACCAAAATATGGAATCAGTATTCGTAGAAACAAACGGAATGCTGGTTCCATTTTTTTTGGAATTCATTCAACCCCACTCCGGCGGAAAAATGTTGGTGAAATTTGAAGATGTTTCACCCGATGAAGCAGAAAAGCTCATCAATAAAAATCTTTACTTACCACTTGAAACCCTTCCTGAGTTGGAAGGCACCGATTTTTATTACCACGAAATCATCGGATTTACGATTTACGACCAAACGAACACCGAAATTGGTGTGATCAAAAATGTAAACGATACGACGGCTCAGGCTTTATTTGAAGTCGAAATCAACGGAAAGGAAATCCTTATTCCCATTGTAGATGAATGGATTTTGGAAGTAAACCGCGAGCACAAAGCGATTTTAGTGAAGGTCCCCGAAGGTTTGATTGAGTTGTATCTCTAACCCACGAATTCACTCGTGGGGATCGAAATTCATTGAGGGTATTTTTACGAAATGGTTTCAACCATTTTCAATTTTATGCAACTCTATATAATCATTTAGTTCTTGTTGAAAATCTTTTCTTTGATGATGTTCTTTTTGATTTTGGATATAGTTGAAAACTTTAGATTTCACTGATTCACTCACTGAAAATGCGGCATACCCGACCTGCCAAGAAAACTTTTCCGATATAAGATTTTGACCATTCACAAAGTGTGAGCTACTTCCTTTTATCTGTTTCAGAATTTCTGCGATTGACTTTTTGGAATTCAATAAAAATAAACAATGAACGTGATCTGTCCAGCCATTTATGATCAAGAGTGGGCATTCTAATTCTTGAAATTCATTTTTCATCATTGGATAAAGCTTCGCTTCAAGCGAATCCGAAATTAAGGGCATTCTGTTTTTGGTCGACCAAATGGCGTGAATCCATACTTTATTGAAAGAATGTGACATAGATTGTTGGTTTTGTATGTGAAAATTACAAAAAAAACCATTAAAATGGTTTCAACAATTTGTTTCCCACGAATGAATTCTTATCACCCACGAATGAATTCGTGGGCTTAATCTTTATCTACGCCGCCGCTGTACATCTCGTCTCTTTTTTCTCTGTAAACCTTGACTTTCTCATTGAATTTTTCTTTTGAAATGAGTTTTCCATTTGATGGCCTTAGCTTTTGGCTATCAGAAATAACTTCAACCTCAACGGCTATAAAAGCTCTGACTGACTCTTTATCATCAACATTTACTCTGGATTCTATCTCCAAAATTAATCCCGGCAATCCCCAAAATTGATCTGGCCCGGTATTAAATTTTAATTGAGGCGAAAACCAAGCAGTTACCATAGCGTTTTTATTAGTTGTCATTGCCTTTCGAACGGGAAATCCTAAAATTGTTTTAGCTTCTCGAGTTAATTCCCAATTAAATTGCGTCAAAGAGTCTTGAACTAAATAATTTTCATTGCCAATTTTATCAGATTGAAGCGAAAAAAGCTCTTTTGTGTTTTTATAAATAGCGGATTTGGGTAAATCTATTATTCTATTTCCTGAAAGATTTTGGGAATTATTAATCTTTTCAATGCTAGAATAATCCGATTCTTCATTAGCAACAATTAAATGAAAGGTTCTTCCTGAAATTTCAATTCCGAGTTCTCTCAACACCTCGAGGTCACTTACTTCCTCATACGTAACTTTCAATTTTTCCTGCCCAAACAAAAAAGTTCCAAATAAAATTGAAATCCACAAAAAAAGCAGTCGATTTTTCATAAATCTATGTTTAAGATAATTAAAATTAAATTAAGTCCTAGTTCAAAATACTTTGTACCCAATACTTCCTACAATTATAGTTAAAAAAACCTAAATTTGCACTTCTATTCAGCATCACAATGGAAGAAGAAAAAAAACCACTCAATTTTATTGAACAAATTATAGAAGAAGATTTAGCCAAAGATTATTCTCGAGAAAATCTCCGTTTCCGCTTTCCGCCTGAACCCAATGGTTATCTGCACATTGGTCACGCCAAAGCGATTTGCATCAACTTCGGATTAGGCGAAAAATACGGTGCGCCCGTCAATCTGCGTTTTGACGACACCAATCCCGCCAAAGAGGAACAGGAATTTGTGGATTCCATCCGCGAAGATGTAAAATGGCTTGGATTTCAATGGGACGAAGAGAGATTTGCTTCGGATTATTTCGAAACCCTTTACAATTGGGCCATTCAAATGATCAAAGATGGAAAAGCTTATGTCGATGATCAACCATCTGAAGTGATCAATGAACAGCGGAAAACACCTTTCGAACCCGGAATTGAATCGCCTTGCAGACAACGTTCTGTAGAAGAAAATTTGGAATTGTTCGAAAAAATGAAAAACGGTGAATTCCCGGAAGGTTCCCACGTTTTGCGTGCAAAAGTCGATATGGCTTCGCCCAATATGAATATGCGCGACCCGGTGATGTACCGTGTTTTGCACAAAGAACACCATAGAACGGGTGACAAATGGAAAATCTATCCGATGTATGATTGGGCACACGGCGAATCGGATTATGTCGAAGGAATTTCTCATTCGCTTTGTTCGCTCGAATTTGAAAACCACCGTCCTTTGTACGAATGGTATTTGGAGCAGGTGGAAATACCTGAACATCCTTTTAAACCCAAACAAAGAGAATTCGCCCGTGGAAACGTCAGCTATATGATTACGTCCAAACGCAAACTGAAATTATTGGTGGACGAAGGTGTTGTAACCGGTTGGGATGACCCGCGAATGCCGACGATTTCCGGTTTGAGAAGAAGAGGTTATACGCCCGAATCCATTCGTGAATTTTGGGACAAAGCCGGGGTTGCAAAACGTGACAATCTGATCGATATTTCTCTTTTGGAATTCAGCATTCGTGACCATCTAAATAAAATTGCTCCGCGTGTTTTTGCCGTAATTAATCCAGTAAAACTCGTCATCGAAAATTATCCCGAAGGAAAAGTTGAAAATTTAACCGTTGAAAATAATCCGGAGGATGAGTCGGCGGGAATGAGAGAGGTTCCATTTACGCGAGAACTTTACATCGAGCGTGATGATTTCATGGAAGAAGCACCTAAGAAGTTCTTCCGTCTATCCATCGGAAATGAAGTTCGACTGAAAGGAGCTTACATCGTGAAAGCCACACGAGTTGAGAAAGATGACAATGGAAATATCACCACGATTTTTGCGGAATATGATCCGGAGTCCAAATCAGGCTCAGGTTCTGAAGCCAGTATGCGAAAGGTAAAAGGAACTTTGCATTGGGTTTCGGCAACGGAGAACATTCCGATTGAAGTTCGATTGTACGACCGATTGTTTACAGTGGAATCTCCGGACGAAGCCGGCGACGGTGACTTCTTGCAATTCGTAAATCCCGATTCGATGAAAGTCGTTCAGGGTTTTGCGGAACCTTCGTTGAAAAATGCCCAACCGGAAGATAAATTCCAATTTCAGCGAATCGGATATTTTGCAATGGATCGGGATTCCACCGACGAAAAATGGGTTTTCAACCGAACGGTAGGATTGCGCGATACTTGGGCGAAAGAACAGAAAAAATAAGACGCAACTCCATTTCGGGCGTCTGATCTTTTCATTTGCTTTCCAGCTTTAATTGCTTATTTTATGAGGAATGTTCAGGCACAAGGGTAAATACAGAACGCTGAAGCATAATCTTCGGATTGCTTCGCTTTTGTCATTTGTGGCGGGAATGGTGAACATCATAGGTTTCCTTGCGATTCATCAGCTCACCACAAATGTCACCGGGCATTTTGCGTTTTTTGTGGATGAAGTTTACAGCTTAAACACTTGGCGCGGACTGGTTTATTTTCTCTTTGTCGTTTTCTTTTTTTTGGGTTCTTTCACCTCCGGAATCCTCATTGAATATATGAACCGAAAAAACGAGCGCTATATTTTCATCATTCCGGTTATTTTAGAAGCACTGGTTTTATTATTCACGGGAATTTTCGGTGAAATCATGCTGGAAAGATCCATTACCTACGTCGCTTATAGTTTATTGTTTGCCATGGGATTACAAAATGCGTTGGTGACGATGATTTCCAATTCGGTCGTCAGAACCACTCACCTGACTGGATTATTTACAGATTTAGGAATTGAAATCGCGCAATTGTTTTTCTACAAAGGTTTCCGTCAAAAAACAAAATTACAGGCTTCGATTAAACTAAGAGCCACTATCATCCTATTTTTCTTTTTGGGTGGAACTTTGAGTTCGCTGACTTATTCTTATTTCGGACTGAAACTTCTTATTGTATCGGCATTCATTTTATTTATCGGATTGATTTACGACCAGATGAGAGTCCGATTGAAAATGGTTCAAAGAAGATTTCAACAAAAAATCCGATGAAAGCTCACCGGATTTTCTAATTATTTTTTGAATTGATTTAATTCATTGCAGAAAGCAAAGACTGAAATTCCGGCACAGTTCCGGGCTGAACACTCACACTGAATTCATCATCCCCTGAAACCGTCACATCCAAAACTCCAAAATGCAAAGCACCTTCTACCAAAGAAATAGCTACTAATTTACCTTGAGCTCCTGTGGGAACAGTTCCTGTAAAGGTTGAAATGGCATCGCCCTGAACTGAAGTCAAAGCGGCAACCGTTGTAAATTCATTCATCGTAAAAAATACTTCGGTTTGTGAAAAATCAGAAGAATTAGGCACTCTTACTGAAAATTGTGTGGCTTGTCCGTCAGGAATTTGAAGCGGGGAGGCTGCGTGATTCCAACCGTTTGAAACAGTTGCGATGGTAAATTCTCCGCTTACACCTGCCCCTGCATTATAAGTTACTTCCGAGCTTCCGGCTCCCCACGAAACAATTTGCGAACCCGATGGTGCGGATTGATTGGTTCCTGTATAATGTTGCATATCGTTCTCGTATCCAGAGGCATTGGTTCGATAAGGCAATACCGCCTGAACTCCGTTCAGCGCTAGAGTAGCACCGTTTGCATCTTTTATTTGAAGCCAAAGAACTCCTCCCGAAACCAATGGACTTTGACCTGCAAAAGTCTGTACATTGTGTCGAATCATATCGCCTCGTTTAAAAATTTCAAGCATTGAAACCGAAAAGGGAGGGGTTGCTTCTCCACCACCGGGAAGGGTCAATGAGTTTGCAGGGATAATTAATTTGGTGCCTTGAGTTCCCTGAATTATATTTTCAATGGTAGGATCCGATATACTCAATCCTACCGTATCATTTAACGTTAAGGTATCGTGTAACTGCTGAAGGTTTTGAAAATCATGCACTACTGGAAATCCTGCAAACAACTCTTCATCGTGTGTACACTGATAAAAACTAACCATGGAAACAATCAAAACAACTGCCATGGCTATTGGGTTCATCTTTTTCATATTAAAAATTCCTATTTTATTATAATTTGACGTTTAACTCAATCTTGGGTTGCGTTCAAACTTCTGAATGTCTGAAACAATCCACAAGGTGATCATTTATTATACCTGTTGCTTGCAAATGTGCATAAACTACTGTACTTCCTACAAATTTAAATCCTCTTTTTTTCAAATCTTTACTCAGTTTGTCCGACAATTCAGATGTAGCCGGAATCTCTTTCAAGGTTTTTCTTTTCTCATTTATAGGTTTGTGATTGACAAATCCCCAAATGTAATCTGTAAAAGAACCGAATTCTTCCTGAACTTTCATAAAAGCCTGGGCATTACTTACAGTTGCCCGTATTTTCAAACGGTTTCGGATGATTCCTTCGTCTTTTAATAACGATTGAATCTTCTCTTCATTGTACAAAGCAATTTTTTTGTAGTCAAAATTATCCAAAGCCTTTCTGAAATTTTCCCGTTTTCGCAAAATCGTAATCCAACTCAGCCCTGCCTGAAAGGTTTCCAGAATGAGAAATTCAAATTGTCGTGCATCGTCCCGTACGGGAACTCCCCATTCCTCATCGTGGTATTTCACGTAGATTTCTTCTTTACCTTCCCAGCCACAGCCTGATTTATTCATAAAAATTTTATTGGACTAATTTAACTTATTTAAACAAAAAAACCGCATCTTTTGATGCGGTCTTATCTATTTCTTCAACAAATTAATAACTATAAATTTCTCTGTCGGAAAAATGAAATCCAGCTTCGATGATTGCGTTTTCATCACTATCCGAACCATGAACTGCGTTGGCATCAATCGATTCAGCGTATTTATTACGGATCGTTCCTTCCGCTGCTTCTTTGGGATTGGTAGCACCAATCAGCGTTCGGAAATCCTCAATCGCATTGTCTTTTTCCAAAACCGCTGCAACAATAGGACCTGAAATCATGAAATCCACCAAATCTTTGAAAAAAGGACGTTCTTTGTGAACTGCATAAAACATTTCGGCATCTCTTCTTGAAAGCTGAGTTAGTTTCATGGCTTTGATTTTAAAACCGGCATGGGTGATATCTGCCAAAATATTTCCGATGTGTCCGTTTTTTACGGCATCGGGCTTAATCATCGTGAGTGTAATCTTTCCTGACATTTATTTTAATTTTGAGCGGCAAAAATAGTCAGAATTTTGGAGAAGGCGAAAGACTTCCGCGTGAAAAGAATGTTAATCTCTGTAAATCAAGGAAACAAATCTCGAATTCACGAATTCGGCTTCATTTTTAAATTTGAATACCGATTCGGTTTTCTGATTTTTAATTTGAACCACTTCCACATAAACCGGTTTTCTCGTTGCCGAATCAAATAGGTTGTAAATATAAATTTCAAAAAAATCTTCGTCCAGATAACCGTCCGTCACCAAAATCTTATCCTTTAGACGGTATTTTTCCATCAGTGTTTTATAGGGCTCCGAGGACCCTACTTCTCCCAGAGTCAGAAATTTACCCAAAAAAAGGCTTTGATTTTCTTTTACTTCATAAATCTTCAAATCTTTGTTTTGGAACAAACGAACTTCGTAGCGAAGGTTTTCATTTTCAGGTAAAAGTGTAAACAAAACTATTTCATCGACCGGATAATCCGGCAAAGCCGACTCGACATATTTGGATTCCACTTGAAAACTAAGTGGCAATTGGAATAGTAAATTAACGGCTTCACCGTTTTTAAGTTTTGCCGGGCGAATGGGCGGCACTTCGCTGGAGATTTTCTCCAAAGCAATCATAGCCGCTTCCGCCAAAATGGGGTTGCTTCCTTCCAATTCCTCGAGACCTATTAGAATTCCTTCGCGCGATATAACGAACTGAAGAACAGCATGAGCCTCATCAATTCCGCTTTTTGAAAGTGTTTCATCGATATCACTGAGTTGATTTATCAATCGATAGGAAATTTGTTCAGAAAAGCAATCAGAAAGTTTCTTTTTGGACGATGTTTTAATTTTTCCACAACCAGGAAAAACAGCCATTTCCGCAATTTGATTCATCTGATACAATTGCTGTTCCTGAGCCTGACCCAAGCAAGCCAAAAGAATAATAAGTAGATATGTAAATAATTGTTTCAAAATCAGATTTATACAAATCTAAGTAGATTCCTTAAATCCATCGATTTATCTCAGAAAAAATTCAGAATATTTTGAACTCATATAGAAATCATAATAACTCATTTTCTCCAGCAAAACTTCTTCTCCTTCTTTTAATTGATAAATATAGACATTGGAAGGATCTTCTTCCTTGTTGTAGAATGTATAAAGAATTTCGTCCTTCATTCCTTCTGTAATCAGGATTTTTTTATTGTTCTGAAAAATGGATCGATAAGGTTCGGTGATTGCAATTTCATCCATCGTCGCAAAGTTTCCAAGAAAAATACTTGGGTTGGGACGCACTTCATAAACGGAGAAATTATGAAGTTTGGATGCCCGAATTTCGTATCGGATTTCACCATCGGTCAAAGTCGCCAAAACCACTTCGTCCCATTCATATTCCGGCTCATCGGGCTCATCCGTAGTTTCATTCAATTCAATTCTATACTTTACCGGAAGCTGAAAAACCAGATTAACCGGCGAACCGTCTTCAAGCGTCGCCGGACGAATGGGCTGAATTTCTGCCGCAATTTCTTCAATAGCTTTTGACGAAGCTGCAGCCAACTCTGGCATCCCACCTTCCAAAGCCTTTATTTGGATCAATTTGCCATTTTTATCTACCACAAACTGAATTCTTGCAATTGCCTCCTCCTTGTTTAATCTTTCCATTTCCTCGGAGAAATCCCATAGTTTCCCAATCAACAATTCACTGATTCTTTGTTGAAAGCATCTGACAAGTGCCGTCTTTTCAGTTTCCGATTCGCAACCTGGAAAAACGGCCATTTCCTTTACTTCTCTTGCCGTGAAATTGGCTGAATCGCTTTTGGATTGGCTGATTTCAGGCTTTTCGACTTGAGCAAATGCAAACGAAAACGGGAGAACTAAAAATAAAGCGAATAATATTTTTCTCATTCAATTAGATTTAATTATTATCTGAATTATAA